>Ga0213868_10002203_pt1 | contig 18689 bp, 23 predicted proteins | sample PICome_9_FD_160087 | JGI IMG/M metagenome (GOLD analysis project Ga0213868, IMG submission 160087) | Coastal seawater microbial communities near Pivers Island, North Carolina, United States - PICO127 | ecosystem: Environmental > Aquatic > Marine > Coastal | place: USA: North Carolina...
ACACTGGGATAACGGATTTTTCCGCCCATCGTATAGTAAAAAATACGGACATAAAAACACCTATATTTCTTAAAGTTGCTTCGAAGTATGGATTCATTCTATTACTTATACTTAGGATTTTTTTCTAACTTCCCCTCATGGAACAAAACAGGATTATAAGGTGTTCCGTCGACGTAGTACACTTTAGTATACCACGATTTTGAATTTGCATCCCAAACTTCACGTCTTTTTAATCCACATTTATATATGAGTTTTTCGTGCATATCATCACTACTCCCCGTAATTTCCCCAGATTTGTTTCCCTTAACGACAGTTTTTGCTTTCTTTTCATCACTAATAGAACGCGCGTAGTTCATCATAACGGATGATAAACCTCTGTGCATGTTTTATTATTGATTAGATTATTTCTTTTAAATTGTTATTTTTTTGATGCTGCCGCTACTACAAAGTATATACTGCATAAAGAAAGTATACACGACGACGAATACGAAGATATAGGTAAAAATGCAAAAAATAAAGCGCCACCCAAACTACCATGTTGTCCCGAGTTGGTTGTTGCCACCCCCGTTGCCTCTTTTTCTGGTGGACCCAATGTTGCCACTTTTTTTGGTGGGCCCAATGTTCCTATTTCTTTTTGTTGGCCACCAAATATAGATTTTTTTTGTGGGCCACCTGCTACAAGTCCGAGAACCATTTATAGTTATACGATATTTTTATTTCTGTTGGTACCTCGTTTGTTTATTTAATTGCGCAATTCGGGTTTTGACTGCCATTTCGGATATTCCCTCATTAATATTCTTTTTGAGTCTACTTACATTTTTAGCCGCGCGACCTTTCATGGTATTATTCACCAATTTCTTAAGGTTTGCCTTTTTATTTATTGGCGGAGGAGGTGGCTTTTTTGCTTTCATGTTTCTTTCCATGTTACCCTTGATTCTTTCAAATGCCTTATTTGCACCCATACCCGATGAACCAGTTAAAATTCCTTTTCTCCACTGTGTAAGATTTGCACTATTTATGTATTTCTTACGATCGGCTTTCGACATATTTGGGTACGTTGTAGAAATATACGTTGCGAGTTGTTTCTTAACTTCTTGACGTTTCTTTTTATTCGCCGCTTCGTCATAATTACCGTCCAATTTTTCAGATTTGATTGTTTGCTCGATACCTGGTGCAACATTTCGGATTTGAACGCTGTAATTTTTGAGTTGGTTCAATAATTTATTTTTAACTTTTTGGTTCATTTGTGTTTCCTTGACTTTCTTTGTAAGAGATGCACGCATTTGTGTATTTTGTGCCGCCTTCTTTTTGTTTTCAGCTTCCTTTTTCTTCTTTTCTTCCTCCTCCTTTTTCTTTTTTGCGAGTGCCTCTTCCTTCTTTTTTGCGATCATTTCTTCCTTCGCCTTTCTATTCGCTTCTTCTTTTTCCCTCGCTTTTCGCTCTTCCTCTTCTCTTGCTTTTCTCTGTTTTGCAAGTTCCTTTGCTTTTGAAATAGCATTTTTCTTTACCGTATTAAATTTATCACCTTTTTCAAATCGTTTAAGAAACTCCATTTTATTTACATTCGTTAAATTTTTAGAATTGTTTAAGATCTTACTCAATAATTGTTGTTGTTTTTCCCTTTCTTTTTCTTTTATCAAACGGTTCGCTTCTTCCTTCGCCTTTCTTTCCTCTTCTTCCTTTTTCTTTCTCTGATCCGCGAGGTTTCGAATTTTACCAACAATATTTTGCTTTAACGCGTTATAGTTTTCACCATTTTCGAAACGTTTAAGGTACCCCATTTTATTCATATTTGTGAGGTTTTTAGAACTATTTAAAAGTTTACTCATGGCTTTTTGACGTTTTTCTTTCAGTTTCTTTTCCGCCTTTTCATTTGCTAAACGTTTTGCCTCCTCTTTCGCCAATCTTTTTTCTTCACGTTCACGTGCAATTCGTTCAGCCTCTTCCTTTTCCCTTTCTAAACGGTTTGTCTCTTCCTTATTTTTTCTCAATTTTGCGAGTTCTTTTGCTTTTGAAATTGCGTTTGCCTTTACGGTATTTACATTTTCACCATTTTCAAATCGTTTAAGAAACGCGGCTTTATCTTCATTTGTTAAATTTTTAGAGTTACCCAAAATTTTAGTTAATCGACGACGTTTTTCTTCGCGTTCTTTTTCCCTTTGTATTTTATTCGCTTCTTCCTTCGCCAAACGGTTTGCTTCTTTTTTCTCTTGTGCCTCATTAAATAAACGTTTTGATTCTTTTCCCTCGCGGTTTGCTTCATTCTTAGCATTTTGGTTCGCCTTTTCCTTCGCCAAACGGTTTGCTTCATTCTTAGCATTTTGGTTCGCCTTTTCCTTCGCCAAACGGTTCGCTTCATTCTTAGCATTTTGGTTCGCCTTTTCCTTCGCCAAACGGTTCGCTTCTTCCTTCGCCAAACGGTTTTCCTCTTCCTTAGCCTTTCTATTCAATTCATTTTTCTCTCTTTGAAGCCTATTCCTTTTCAAATTTTGAGCTTTACGAATCGCATTACCCTTTACCATATTGAAATTTTCACCTTTATTGAGTCGCTGTAAAAATGGAAGTTTATTTTCATTCGTCATATTTTTAGAGTTGTTTAATATTTTACTTAAAAGTCTTTGTTGTTCGTTTCGAATACGTTTCTTTTCTTGATTTTCTAACATTTCCTTTTCTTTTCTAACGCGCTCCTCTTTCAATTGACGAGCCCTATTAATAACATTGGTTTTTAACGTGTTAAAATTATCACCATTGTTTAAACGCTTCCTAAACCCATTCTTTTCGGTATTGTTAAATAAACCAGAATTATTCATGATTTTATTCATGAGTTTTCTTTGTTCGCGTCTCTGTTCGTTTTTATACTCGGCTTCCGCTTTCATTTTTTCTTCGAGTTCACGGTTTTTACGTTTTTTAGAAAGGTTACGAGCTTTTTGTATAGCACTTTCTTTTAATGTATTGAAATTATTACCCGCCTCGAGACGTTGCATAAACTCTCTTTTATCGTCGTTCGTAAAGTTTTTAGAGTTATTGAGAATTTTTTGTAGTAATTTCTTTTGATCTGCACTCCTAACTAATATTTCACCTTGATTACGTGCATTTTTTATCTTTTTTAATTCATCTTCAACATTCTTTTTCACTGTATTAAAATTCCTCGTCTTTTCAAAATTTCGTAAAAATTTAGCTTTCATGGAATTATCAAGATTTTTAGAACTGTTAAGTAAAATACTCAATTCTTTCAGTTTCAAATCGTAATTTTTAAGGTTTGTATTCTTTTTGTTGGTTATACCAAGTATCTCTCTTTTCAAATTAGATATATCTTCACCTGCACTGAGTCTATTTATATATATACCCTTATTGTTTACGTTTTTATTTTCCAAAAACGTTTGAAGGTTTAGTTTAAGGGTTTCAAGTTTAGCTTTCTTAATATTTCTATTTTTTTGAACAGCTAATGTCTTAGCATTATTCAAGTTTCCATTCGAATTAAATTTACCTAAAATTTCAGTTTTGTTCGTATTCGTTAAGTTTGTAAGTTCTGTTAAAATTTTCTGTAATTCATTACGATTTTGTTCCAATTTTATTTTTTGGTTTTGAAAACGTTGTTCATTTGTTATTTTTATGGACACTATACCGTTAATGTACGTCTTTACATTATTAAATTTAATACCTTGTTTTACCTTATTATATGCACTCACTTTTTCCGAGTTGTTTATGTATTTACTTACATTTTCTCGGTTAAGGTACGAGCGTAAAAGAATTTCGTTTTCTTTTATTTCAGAGTTTCGCTGTTTAATGATATCTGGACCATCTACGTTACGGCTAGGTGGACCTTGAACAGGTCCTTCAGTTGCTGTAACTGTTTTCGTTGGTATAAAAATTTTATTTAAAAAGGCTGGTCTTTTTGTTTTTTTACTTGTAAACGCTTTTATATTTGATTTTGGTATATTGTTTGTAGACGTTTTTATATTACCCCCGTTTAAAAAACGTGGTTTTTCGTTCTTTTTCATTTTAGAACTCAAGTTGTTCACCGCCGGAGAACGTACCGCCGGTGAGGGAGTTCGGGCTGGAGTTGAAACGGTTGAGAGAGAGGATGGAGAGAGTGAAACGGGCGCAGATGTGGAAGTTGGTGGAGGACTTCGGGTCCCGTTGTTCAAATTGTTGTTGAGTCGGGTGGAAGTTGGTGGAGGACGTCGGGTCCCATTGTTCAAATTGTTGTTGAGTCGGGTCCCATTGTTCAAATTGTTGTTGAGTCGGGTCCCATTGTTCAAATTGTTATTGAGTCGGTTCACGTTCAGGTTATTAAACGCGTTTTTCTCGATTTGTTTCTTCTGAACAGATCTTAATTTAACTGGTTCGTGTACGTTCATAGAGTGTAAACGTCTACCAATTATATCAGTGAGTTGTTGCTTCGTAAGTTTCTTATCGGCATGACGCACAACACCCACTTTCTTTGCAACTCTTCGTATTTCACTAACTCTAGACGTAGAACTGAACAATGTATCAAAATCTTTACGTGTTAATGGTGATTTCGCATCAACTAAATATGATCCATCTTTACTCAAAATCAATGGTGGTAATGGAAGTTTTCCACCCTGGACTAATGAGTATACGTCACATATTTGATTTTTGGATAATTTTAGGTCTACACCCGTATTTTGTTTAATAAGTGATCTAAGATTACTAATATCTAATCCTGGGTCACACGCATCCATATTGATATAACTCAACAAAAAAGTTATAGCGATATGCTTTTTGTATACATTTGAAATTTTTCTTCATAAGACATATTAAAATTAAATACATCGACTTGACCTATGTCTATATCGACAACTGTACTTTTTTCTATATCATTATTTTTTCTATTATTTAAAGTTGATGAAACAAGTGCTTCAGCAAACTGTTTAGGATTTTTTATTTCTTCTATAAATTGTGTTTCCATTTTCATCCGTACACACAAAATATTATGAGGTTTCTTACTGAGAAATGGTGCTGTCGGTAACGTTTCTAATGTACCACCATCTACATACACCATATTTTCATACCTATATGATGAAAATATGAAAGGGACGGCAATACTCATACATATGGCGTCTATGACTTTCATATCTGGATGTGTATGTTTTGAAAAATATTCCGTCCTCGATGTATTAACACAAAAAGCTGATATATAAAGTGTTTTATCTATTTCCGAAAACGTTGGATCTGATTCTAATAAATTAACTAGCTGCTGACGTACAGGTTTTAAATCAACTAATCCATATGAATTTATAAAACATTTCAAATTAAGTTTAACGAGTTTACTTGAATCGAGTTCGAGTAATTTATATAATGTTTCTTCTATTGAATACCCAAGTGCTAAGAATGTGCATATAATAGCACCCGCAGAAGCACCTGAGTACTCTTTGACATCTTGTAAAGTGTTCTCAACACTTTTGAGGTACCCTAACATGGAAAATATACCCATGGCACCTGGCCCTATAATAAGATACTCATAGGACATGTCACTTAATAGAACTGAGGAAATTGCTTTCGCAAAAGAGCGAAGACAACCGCGAATACCAAAGCGTGGACCAAGGCTGCTGGAACACCAGTTTGTCCCGACATAAAGACACCTTTGGAGCCTGGTGGGAGGGTCAGGAGCATACCTGGACTGAGTGCGAGAAAGAGAGACGTGGTCACGAGAAGATCCGTCCTGGTAAGAACGAGACCCATCGCTTTCGCAACGAGTGAGAATGTGAGGAAGAACACGAGGGCGTGGAACATGACAGCTGTTCTGCCTGTAAGACCGTCTCTGAACGCGACTTTGGAACCGTCTGTTCTGAGAAGAATACCTGGGCTGAGCGCTAAAAAAAGTGAAGCTGGTATAGCGACTTTTTGGGACGTGATATCTGGGAGCATGTTTGTATATATATTCATTACATATTTATCTAAGAACCATATTCGGAATTATAAAAGCAAAATTCGACAAATTCGTCATAGTTTGCAAATTTTAAAATGAGATGCGACATACATGCATCGTATAGATACTGTTGTAGTATCCCCCACATATAACGAAGATGTTCATGGTGTACTTCTTCCCAATCGTTTATATGTAGAGGTTCATCGATATTAACTTCCTGTTCATTATCACTATTATAGGCTTCATTGCCATGTGTGGCTTCGTAGACGTATTGACTCCAAACCATTATTCTTGTTTCTTTTCTCTGATTCCGGTGAGAGCGAGTGAAGTAGATTCTTTTACTGGTAAGTTATCGAGTATAACCTTTAATACCAATTCGGCCTGTTGTTCGTTTCCTTCGTAAAAAGAAATAAGTCCTTCCTTGACTGAGGTCTTATTTAACCCCGTTTTTCTGGAACTTTTACGGACCGAAATTTTACCTTTTTTAAGGTTAATTACATCGAGACCATTATCGGTCATGAGTTTTTTAACTTGTAACTTGAGAGACTTTTCGGCCTGTGTTAAGACCTTAATATCTTCGCGGGCTTCTGTAATTTGCTTGTTTAATTCAACCAACTTAGAGACGCTGTTCGAGAGTTCGTCTGTAGGATTAACCTGAGACATTTTATATATAAACTATACCTGTATTCTTTAAATTAATTAACACAATGGTCTACGCATGGTATCGGAAGCAATAGTAGAGTTGTTCCACACAAATGGTTCCTTTTTGTTTGGTGGGTCGGCGCGGATTTGTTGGTTGGCGTTTCTGAGAGCACCACTGACCGTTTCTGGGAAACCGATTTGGGATCTTGGTTCGAGAAAGTTTTGACCGGCGAGAATATCTTCTGGGGCAAATTCACCGAAGTCTTCTTGGGAAGCAACTTCGCGTGGGAGGAGGGACGACGCAAGACCGGTACCGGCCTTCATTTCACATCCCGTTCCTGGTTCGGATGGTCCAACCGCGACTTCGTAGGCGGATGGGGCGTACATAGTTTCCTCAACGGAATACATGGATTTTTTGTTGTTCGCGAACATGAAATAGATTACAGTCGCAATGGCAAGGGCGATCACAACCTGTCTTGGCGAGACTTTCTTCATCTTCATCATCATCTTTATATACTATCAACAATTTTTTTTATTCTGAATCCTGGATCATGTACTGGTCTGGGTATGTTTCCTCATCTTCAACTTGAACTTCTGGCTCTGGAATTTTTTCTTCGTGGATTTTCATTTGGACAATATTCCATGTTGGACCAAATGCCTTTTTCGCGAACCAAAGTCCCGAAAATTCCACAAGTACTGTACATTTCATACCAACATTTACTGAACTAAATTCCAGTGATTCCTTGTTGTGATCAAAAATTCGCGTTGCAGAAATTCTATCCGTTTCAATATTTTCACTCATAGTGTATGCACCCGAAATCGTCTTCTCTGGGAGTTCTTTACCAAACCACGTCTTACTATTTTCCAATGCAGACTGAAGATTGGTAATGTGAACAGATTCGACCTTCGCCTGGTTGTCTTCACCTGATACTTCAAATGATACTTCACCCGTTTCCTGGTCGACATAAGATACAGTAACTTCATTCAATTGAATAAAGTATCGCTTTTTTTCGTCGTTTAATGCTCGAGAATGGTATAATCCATCTTCGCCTTTTGAGAGAGTATCGTAAATCATTTTGTATATTGTATTGGTCTCAATTCTTTAACCCAATAAATGGTATCATTGCTGATTTTTCGAGGATTGGTTTTGGTACCCATTTATCTCTAATCGGTTTAAATCCATAGAGTGTTTCTTCCATTTTGATATTTTTTGGTAAATTGAGACTCGACGTACTATTTGGCCTGAAATCGTATTCATTTTTGATGTATGAATGGGTTGTATTGGGTTTCCATGTGAGTGAGTTTGTGTTAAAACGACTCGTACCACTCGATTGTTTGAACCCTGGTATATTAAGTGTATTTACAGATGAATCTAAACCATAAACAATCTGTTTCGTTAATTTATCTCTGGATGGTTTAGTTGTATACCTAACGTATTTTGAAGGATCAACACGTTTCGCCTTTTGTATATTTACACTTTTAACGTATGTAACTTTCTTTACTGGTGTTTTAGCTGTCTTGTGTACTAACTTTAATATATCTTCCATGGGTTCCGATGCTTTGATTTGTTTTTTAGTTATAATACGGGCTAATTTTACCATACGTTGGCGATCCTTTTCTTTCTTCTCTGGGCGTAACCCGAGTTTTTGCATGAGGTATATATCATCAATTAAAAATGTCTTACCCGCGACGTATATCTTAGTATTAATAACCGTTTTGTTTGTAGTTTGATTACGGTAAGTAACACCTTTTTTACGTGTTTGAATAACTTCGTACCCGAATTCATTTGGACGCATAAACGCAATATCTAAAATACCACCAAGATTCACTGGTATAATACGTTTTTTCTCGGGTGAATACCATCTCACTTTTAAATCGAGTGTGAATAATTCAACATCGATAAACACGTTACGTTTCGATGGTTTATTATTGATACCATGTTTACGCTTTTTGATTAAACTGTATCGACGCGTCACATAAGGACCAGACTCACCAAACCGTAACCCGATAAATTTACCGATTTTACTCTTTTTCGATAAAATACGATCACGAACGCGAATATTGATCTTCTTTGATATTTCACCGAGTCTATTCCATAGAAGAAGTTTGACGGCTTGGAGTTTACCAAAATACTTTTCATCTGGTTTCATACGAGGTGCAAATTTTGTATCTATATCACTTGTAATGACCTTATCGTTACGGTCCATATATACATTAAACGCTTCACCGCCACTAATGATAATATCACCCATTGGTTTTAAAAAAACCGTAAGTTCACTTATGACTTCGTATATAATATCACGTATCGAATCAGTAACAACAACGTAGGCCATTTTTTCAAATGACTCTTTTGAATACATACGGTTTACACGATTTCTAAATTTTTTTAGTTCATCCTGTTCGTAATATTTCTTTAAAACTGGGTCTCCAAAAAATAAATTTTTATTCATGAATTTCGAAACCGTAGTTTCCGAGTAAATATTCTCGTCCATTATTATATTACCTATATAATAAATATGGAGTGTGAAGATACATGTCGATGTTATGCTGATTACGATACACCATATCCACACAATGAGCAAACGTGTGGTACTCGTAAAAAAGGGTACATAATTCCGTGTAAAACAAAATGTTGTGCTGGTGGATGTCCAGCCCCAGATAATGATTTATACCCCAGACAACCGTATGGATTTGGGTATCTATATCCTTTGCGTCTAGATAATCTTTTTAAATTTATGGCATTGTCGGTAATTATTCTACTTGTTCTCAGTACATATACGTCGTTCAAAAAATAGACTTAAAGATTGATGGCATAAGTAATATATAAAATGTCTATTGAATCCGTACTCGAAGAAATCACCGCTCTCAGAAACGATATCAAAACGCTCTCTAAAATCGTCAGAAAGGTTAAGGCGAAACAAGACGACCCGAACGGGGAAAAGGCGGCGAAGCGTGCCGAAAACAACGGGTTTAACCGCAAGCAAGTCATTTCCGAAAAGCTTCGTGCATTTTTGGAATTACCACAAGGTGAATTGGTCTCTAGAAGTACCGTCACTCGTGCGATTAACAAGTACGTCAACGAAAAGGGGTTGAAGCACCCGGATAACGGTCGCGTTTTGGTTCTTGACGACAAGTTGCGTAATTTACTCGAACCACCAGCTGACACCCAAGTCACGTTTTTGAACTTGCAAAAGTACTTGAGCCCGCATTACAGTAAGCCAGAAGAAAAGGCTTAAAAAAATACATACTTATTATAAATAAACCATGTTAATTGACAGGCAATCTGTAGAATTACTTGTTGGTACAAAAATAACTAAATTAGATTTGTACCAAAAAGCTTTTAGACATAAATCCATACTCAAGGAAGATGAATCTTTAGACGGATCATTTGAAACTCTCGAATTTATAGGTGATTCCGTATTGGGTTTTGTTATTACAAAATTTTTATTCGATCGGTATGAAAATCGACAGGAGGGGTTCTTGACTAAAGCACGTACAAAACTCGTGAGAGGTGAAACGTTAGCTGATATAGCCACTAAACTTGGTTTATATAATTGGGTTCAAATGGATGAAAAGGGTATGCGTAACGAATGGTTCAAGAACCCTAAAATTCTAGAAGACGTTTTTGAATCACTTGTAGGTGCGATATATATGGATCTCGGTTTACTTCACGCAAAACAGTTTATCTTAAATATATACACAAACCCTGAATATGTTAATATGAATTCGATTATGGTAGATGACAATTTCAAGGATCATCTTATGCGACATTGTCAAACCAATAATCTTTCATTACCCGAATACCGTGTATTAAACCATGAAAATGGTATTTTTTATATCGACGTCTATGTCGATAATGTATTTTTAGGTCGTGGACACGCTAAAAACAAAAAACAAGCAGAGCAACACGCTGCAAAACGGTTTTTCTATCCACCGCCACCTCCACCCGGACCACCTCCGATGAAACCATACTTAAACAAAAGACCCTTTTAAAATGTATAATAATGAGAAAATATTTATACATTGCAAGTGGTGTTATTAGCACGATATTAGTGCTAAAATTATTGTTTAGAAAACCACCAGCGTCGCCAGATTATTCCGATTTACCACCGCTCGAAGACCCCGATGAGTCTTCATCCGGAGAATACATTACAGTTAAGAGAACATTAACTTCACGTGCTAACACATACCAAAAAGACGAGGTTCTTAAAAGACCTAAGTTATCACATATGTTAAAAGATGAACTTATTGAAGAATGTACGAGACGCAATATTGCAGTTATAGGAACTGTACGTGTTTTACGTGAACGTTTACGTCTCGCACGCGAAGAAGAAAAACAGGCTTAAAAGTGTTATAGTATAAATATTTAACATGCACCCAAATGTACAGAAGTGGTTAGATTTTGAATATGCACCACAAAAATCACAAGAATGGTTGGATCTTAGAATGGGTATGCTTACTGCATCGGACGCCGCATCAGCTATAGGAGTAAACAAATATGAAACACCGCATCAACTTCTTTTAAAAAAATGTGGAAAAGGTGAACCATTTTTTGGTAATGAGGCAACTCGTCATGGGGAAAAGTACGAGGACGAGGCACGTATTTTATATGAACAACGTCACGGGGAAGTTGTACACGAATTGGGCTTGTGCCCACACCCAAAGTATCCATTTTTAGGTGGGTCACCCGATGGTGTTTCAGAATCAGGTAAACTTGTAGAAATTAAGTGCCCTATGATGCGCGCTATAGATGGTAGTGTACCAGAACATTACATGCCTCAATTACAATTATGTATGGATATTTTAGATTTGGAAGAAGCAGATTTTATACAGTATAAACCGGCTGAAACAAATTGGCCAAAACCAGAAGAATTTTACGTGACAAACGTGAAACGTGACCGAGAATGGTTTGCTAAATATTTACCTATTATGGAAGATTTTTGGCAAAAAGTATTATATCATAGGGAATATGGTATAGACGATCCACCACCAAAAAAGACACGTAAGAAAAAGGAACTTGTTAGACCAGAATGTACAATATCTACAGACACAGACGATGATTATATAGAATACGGATAAATTATACATTTTCAAGAATATCTAATATTATACTCTTTAAAATGATATATAAAACATATAGTAAATAAATAAAATCTTTACACTATTTAGTGATTAGTAAAAAGAAAAATTATTTTTGAATTTCAACATCATTCTCAAGAAGATACTTTGTATAAAATAAAAAAAAGTTTTTTTTGGTAATCACCAAAACGAGTAAAGATTTTCTTTATATATAATATGAATACCATTTTTATTTTAGATAATGAAAAATTAGGCACATGGTATGTAGGTAAAATTCATACAAAAATAAATAACGATGGTTTTCCTAAATATAGAACACTTACACAAGAACAACTAAACGATAATTTATATAAAAAATATACTGATTATGAAAATCCATATATTAATCTTATTAATCTTAATGAAACGTATCACACCTGTCACGGTATAGAACGATGGATGACCATACTGGATTATAAAATCAGACGTTACCCGGAAAAATATAAAGAAATTAAAAAACTTTTAACTGCTGGATGGGTAGCAAATGATACAGTAGACTATTCGAGTATATATGTTTTCAATACAAGTCAAACCGAATTAGACGAAGTATATACAGACCTTAAAAATAATTGGAATAAATACACTTCATACGACCTTAAAAAATCTTTAAATAAAAGTAACAAAACGAATAGTGATAAATATAATATACGTAAACAAAACCCTAATTTTTTATTCGAACAAGCTCGAAAACATGTCCTCTATAGAATGAGTAAGGGATACACTCCTAAAAAATCAACACTTATTAAATATAACCTAAGTTAGTAATTATCATATACAAAAATAGACCAAAAATGGAAGAGCAATATAAACGCGCCGTATCGCTACTCAATGGTGAACTGTACCAACACCAAAAAAAGGGTGTATCATGGCTACTTTCCATGGAAAATTTATCGAAAGGACCTAAGGGGGGTTTTCTATGTGATGAGATGGGTCTCGGTAAATCGATACAGATCATTTCGGTGATATTGGGAAACGTAAAAAAGAATACACTTATCATTGTACCAAAATCTATAGTCACCCAATGGAAGAATGAAATTTATAAATTTGCACCTTCCCTGTCCGTGTTTATATATGATGGTTCAGATAGAACACAAGATCCCGACGATTTACTTAAATCTGATGTTATTGTCGCACCGTATTCACTCTTGACAGAGAAGGCTATGATGTTACATAGAATAAGATGGGGACGTATTGTCTTAGATGAAGGTCACGAAATTCGAAACCCGAGTTCGTCTAAGTTTAAGGCTGCGTGTAAACTTCACGCCGATCTTAGATGGATTTTATCAGGTACACCCGTGTTCAATTCAATGAAAGATTTCGTGACTTTGTGTACATTTATTGGTGTTGATCGAAAGCTTGTTCAAGGTATGACGACCAAAGTCAAAAATCTCTATATATTGAGACGTACAAAAGAGGATAATCCAATGCTTGAAATACCGGAGTGTAAATTCGAAAACGTCGAACTCGAAATGTACCCGGAAGAACGTGAATTATACAAATGTGCGTTCATCGAATCACAAGAAACAATCAAGGATATTTTTCGTTCAGCGATAAACGTAAATATGTATAATATGGAAATTTTTGAGTGTTTGTTACGTGCCCGACAAAGTATGATTTATCCACAAATGTATATCAATGGTATTGCAAAGAAACGTGATGAAATACCCGAATTTTGGGAAGGTCGTTCTAAGAAAATGGAAACGCTGTTTAAACTGATTTCCGAACACCCAGATGAGAAAACGCTCGTGTTTTGTCAATTCAAACAAGAAATGGATTATATACGCGAAAATTTATCATGTCCCGTATTTCGCATCGACGGATCTGTTTCTAAAGAGGATAGAGAAAAGCAACTGAAACTTTTCAACGAAGCACCACAAAATAGTGTATTTCTTATACAGGTGAAAGCGGGTGGCCAGGGTTTGAATATTCAGTGTGCGTCACGTATATATTTTACTGCACCGTGTTGGAATCCCGCTACAGAATTACAAGCTATTGGACGTGCACATCGTTCTGGACAGAAACGAAAGGTGTACGTAAAAAAACTCGTTTATACCGATACACCAGGGTACCCGTCTGTCGAACAGGCTATGATTGCTTTACAGGGGCATAAATCTCTTTTATCAGCTGAAGTGTTACGTGATGAACGATTGAAAAAACAAATCCCAACTGGAAACAAAACCAGTGATACGATATCAATTTCAGCAATTCGAAATATTTTCCGCGCTTAATGTATATACAAGATGCAAACATTTGGATCCAGAGCTGAAGTGTTTCACGGAACAGCTATGAAAACGACAGGCGGGTTGACAAAATCCGACCTCACACAAGATAAATATGGTGCGATCATATCTAAAGCCGCGCGTAAAGCCGCGTTGGCCAGAATGAAAGCGGAAGGGAAGCAACATTTGGTTAAGGTGTTCAAACCAAAGAAGAATGGATTTGGACTTCAACCAAAAGAAGGTACGAAAAAGTACAAAACATTAGTAAAGAAAATGTTGTAATACTATAGTAAATAATGACGTTGTCTAAATGGAACGAATCCGTTCGATTAGCCAAGATTAAACATGGATTAAATCCATCCTCGTATATGGAGCTCAAAGGTAAAATATTAAAAGAAGCTCAGGCTATTTACCAAATGCTTTTATTAAATGATTCTAAACGCCGATAAACTGGAACCCCTTAAGTCTCTGTGGCTCATAAACCACGAGCGAGTTAAGTTTCCAGGTCATACCAAACTTTCTATTCAAAAAATAAACACTATTCATTTCGACAACCGCCGTTCCCGATTGTCGAGCGTATAACCCGTTACTAACATCATCGTATAACGCCGTTTTGTTTTCGTCGTAGACGTGTGATTTAACTTTACCGTCCATAGTTGTATCGACCTTGACACGAAATTTTGGTTCGCGATCGGGGGATTCCTTGATATTCGAGTTAAACATGGGTTTGAGTTCACCAACACCCATTTTCTTACCGAAAATTTGTTCACTTTGTTCGGAAACAGATTCGATAACTTTATTTTCGATTTCACGTAAAGTTTCGTAAAACTTTTTTACATAATTCCCCTCTTCATCCCACCCTTTCATCGCAAAATCGATATTATATTTAGTCGCACCTACTTCGGGTGTAAACCCTGAAATTCCAAAAGGCATGTACATGCGTGGTATTTGAAATTTCATGAGTCCATCCTCGGTCGTACATAACGAGATCTTACGACCATCGTAGCTGGCAATTTTAAGTGATTCGATAACATTTGTAAATTTAAGTGCCATTATATTTATAAATGTATATATATTAGAAACTTTAAGTTATGAATTTAGTTTTTATACGGTTACATGTTTGGTACATGTTAACGAAATATAAATTGTTTAGGCGGAACACATAGAACATTCCGCCTCCAAACTAAATTGAATCGGGCGTGATTTCGCTTTACTTCTGAGGTAATACATACCCGTTTTCAAACCGGTTTTCCACGCGTACATGTGCATAGACGAAAGTTTTGAAATTGTTGGACTCTCGACGAACAAGTTCATACTTTGACTTTGGTCTATATACACACCTCTATCCGCCGCCATATCGATGATTGTTTTTTGACTCATTTCCCAAACAGTTTTATACAATTCCTTAAGATCGTCTGGAATATCAATAATATTTTGAACGGATCCATTTGCCTTTACCATAAGATCTTTCATTTCTTTCGACCAGAGTCCACGTTCTTTCAAATCGTTTACCAAATGTTTGTTTACGACGACAAATTCACCCGCGAGTGTTCGTCTCAAATAGATATTAGTCGTATAAGGTTCGAAACACTCGTTATTCCCCAAAATCTGAGATGTGGATGCAGTAGGCATGGGTGCAAGAAGAAGACTATTCATAGTTCCTTTCTTAACAAGTTCACGCATGGCATTCCAATCGTATCGCCCACTAAACTTTGGGTCTCGATCCCACATATCGAATTGAAGAATACCTTTACTAAACGGCGACCCCTTAAATGTACTGTAAGGTCCATACATTTCGGCAAGTTCACACGACGATTCAAGTGACGCATGGTAAATGGTTTCGAATATATCAATGTTAAGTTTCCTCGATTCTTCTGAACCGAACGTCATTCTTAACATGATAAACACGTCGGCGAGACCTTGAACACCAATACCGATGGGTCGATGACGCATATTCGAACGTTTCCCGTTTTCGGTCGGGTAAAAGTTTTTATCGATAACCTTATTCAGATTACGCGTAATCATTTTCGTGACGCGGTGTAATTCCTCATGATTAAACTCCTTTTTCTCAACGTCGACGTATTTTGGTAACGCGATTGATGCAAGATTACACACGGCGGTTTCGTCTTTGTCTGTGTACTCTATAATTTCTGTACACAAATTTGACGACTTAATGGTACCAAGATGTTTATGGTTCGACTTTTCATTACATGCGTCTTTGTAAAGCATATACGGTGTCCCCGTTTCACTTTGTGATTTAATGATCGCTTTCCAAATCTCTGATGCGGGTACAACTTTAGTCGCGAGTCCATCAGCTTCGTATTTCTCGTAAAGATCTTCAAACTCTTTACCGTATACATCCGAAAGACCCTTTGCCTGATCGGGACAAAACAAAGACCAATTACCATCGGATTCAACACGTTTCATGAACAAATCGGAAATCCACATGGCTGAAAAGAGGTCACGACATCTCGCCTCTTCGTCACCTTGATTCAAACGAATTTCGAGAAAATCGAGAATATCGGCATGCCACGGTTCCAAATATACGGCAATAGAACCTTTACGACGTCCTGCCTGATTGACATACCTTGCAGTAGAGTTATACACGCGTAACATTGGAATAATTCCATCGGACGTACCGTTCGTACCCCGAATATGTGATTTATTTGCACGTACATCGTGAACGTGTAACCCGATACCACCCGCCCATTTACTAATTCTTGCGCATTCCTTTACAGTATCATAAATCCCGTCAATACTGTCTTCCTTATTCGCAATTAGGAAACAACTCGACATTTGTGGTCTGGGTGTTCCCGCATTGAATAGGGTTGGTGTTGCATGAATGAATAAACCTTTAGATAACGCATCGTATGTTTCCAGGACATGATCAATATCATGTCCATGAATACCAATAGCGACACGCATGTAGAGGTATTGGGGTGTTTCAATAATCTCACCGTCAATCTTCTGGAGATACCCCTTTTCAAGCGTTTTTAAACCAAAATACCCAAAATCAAAATCACGTTCAGGTTTTATCTCATCTTTTACTTTAGACGAAACTTCGAGAACTTCGTGGGTTACAATACCCGCTTTGTGAAGCTTACGCATGGCAATATGGAAATTGTTTGCGGCTCGTTTCTGAATATTACTTGCCGTGATTCGAGTCGCCAATATTTCATAATCTGGGTCGGATGTAATCATACCGATACATATTTCAGCCGAAAGTGTATCAATTTCGGGTGTTTTGATACCATCGTAAATAGACGAAAAGACTTGTTGTGCAATTTTGGTAACATCGACGGTTTCAGAGAGACCTTCTGTGAGTTTTGATATCCTGTTGGTGACGTTATCAAATTTAACGTCTTCAACACGACCGGATCGTTTTGTGACTCTCATTATATAATTAGTACGAATCTATTTTTTAACTTACTTGGAGCAATTGTGTGAAAAATCAGCACTTCTGACCGTCACTGGACCGACAGTCTCAGCTAAACGGTTGGGCTGGAGAAAGGAAGAATTAACAAAAAATTTACCATCAGCGTCACCAAGTTTGGCGACTGGTGGGTAGGATGCAACGAAACAGTCTGGCGCTTTACAGATTGGTTTCTCAGTATTACATGGTTTGGTAGAATATGCTTTATCGAAATCGGCGAGGATTAACATTTATATTTACCAATACTTTTTTTCCAGGCCTATATTAAATGTGTGACGCTCTTCACCTCAATACGCTCAAACAGTGTCCAACTCCCCTGAACACTTTGTTCTTTTCGGAGTTTAATATGAATTTACTCCAGCGTGGTATCAGACAAAGTTTTAGAGACCAGACTGGCGTTTCCATCGATTACCAAAACCCAAGTGATTTATACAGTATCATGCGCGTTGTTTTTATTAACAACTCCGGTGATCCAAATGCGAACGTTCAGGAACAGGTCAAATACATGAACGGTATAGTGATTAAAACAGCCTCGGGACAAATACAAACAGGTGTTTCTCAATACATGGGATACGTCCACGATATAGATACACTCGCTGTCCCAATCGACAGACCCGTAAATACAACAACCTACGGTAAAAAGTTCGGTAAAAACGAACAAATTGGGTTATAATATAATTAACGTATGTATAAATATCATTAATTATAATACAAATTTTTAATCATTGTTTGTATTAAAATTGATTTTGATTTTTACATTATTTTTTTACCATGTAACCTTCTATATCCTTAATTTCTTCCTGTACCGCTAAACCACCAGCAGGTTCATTTTTTGCAGGTCTCCATTCTATGTTTACGTCTTTTATAAACCTCACTTTACCATGCTCTTCCTCAACGTCAGTCAACGGCCTTGGACAATCACCCAATAACATTTCACCTTTTCCGAAATAGCTCCCAACTTCCATGGTTACTTTGGCTTCAAAATCGTCCTCGTGTACCGCTACATATGTCATATCAAAGCCTACATTTTCAAATTTTACTTTCTTTATCGTAACACCATCTTCGGTTGTTATTGAACCGACTGTATCATCACTGAGTTTGATGAGTTTCGCTTCGAAACCTTCGACGAAGTCTGTATCTTCGCATTCTTTGTATAATTTCATAGATGCAACTTGATCACTTTTTAACGCCTCGCCAACTTCAACTACTTTACCAGGAACCGATTGTAACCCCCTTATAACAGATGCAATAGAAGCTGCACTCGATGAAAAACAGCAAAAGACACATAAACACCATAGTCCCGCGAGTGTTCCAGCAGTTTTGAGAGTTGCACTACTCTGGGCTATTTGTATATTTGCATTCGTCATATTATATTATGTATATA
>Ga0213868_10002206_pt1 | contig 18680 bp, 9 predicted proteins | sample PICome_9_FD_160087 | JGI IMG/M metagenome (GOLD analysis project Ga0213868, IMG submission 160087) | Coastal seawater microbial communities near Pivers Island, North Carolina, United States - PICO127 | ecosystem: Environmental > Aquatic > Marine > Coastal | place: USA: North Carolina | collected...
TGCTTTGAAAATCAAATTTGGACGTTGAGTGGAGCGTGTGTCAGTAGTCAGTAGTCAGTAGATCAGTAGTCAGAACTCAGAACTCTGTGTAGATACTCTAGAGTCTGTAGTAAGAGAAAAAAAAAAACACACACACAACTGCTGTTCTACCTACTCTACTTATATTTCTATCAATATTTTAGAAATAGATACATTACGGTTTTCACTTACTCAGATAGTAGGTAGTTAGGTAGGGATGCTATCAAAGGGTTTGATTCAAAGAAGGAAAACTCAAAGGAAGAACATGATTCTAATAACTGGCTCTACAGCAACAGCAACAACAACAACTTTCGACACAATCTTGGACCGAAACTCAAGTACTAGCAGTACTTATATGAACTACATGGTGGCAGGAATTTATATATTAAGTGGAACAATGCAACCATTGCTTATGACATTGGTCAAACAATCAGGACTGGGTGACCCTACCTGTCAAATATACATGTTGATGTATTACTTTGGTCCTTCCTTGGTCGGCCTCAGTGTTTGCAAAAATAGAATCCTACCATCGAAAACCGCACTCATCAAGACTTCATCTATTGCATTGATCGATATCATCGCACAATCCATCAACTATACAGGTTCTACCATGAGTGGGCCAACTATCTTTGCCATCATTTACAGTTCCGTTACTGTTTGGACTGCCGTATTTTCCAAATTATTACTTTCTAGACGGATCAATTCCATGCAATGGCTTGGAGTGTGGATTGTATTTCTTGGATTAATTCTCACTGCAACAAATTCCGTCCATGTTGGACCAGAAGTTTTCAATGGTGCTCTTCTGGTTACATTTGGTTCTTCGCTTCATGCATTGACTTATGTTTTGTCAGAAGCACTCATGGTTCAAGGGGACAGACTCAGTGTGCAACTGAATTGTGCCTTGCAAGGATTCGTAGCTTGTGTTTTATACTTATTGTGGCAACTATTCTACACTCGACCACGATTTCATCAATTGATTGAGATCCCGATGGAAACCTCTGGAACGCATATGAGTTATGCCGTATGTCTATTGTTGTCTTTGAGTCTTTCCAACCTGGTTCATGCTTTAAGCTTCTTCTATATGCTACGACATTTTCCTGGAGGAGCGACTAGTGCAGGTGTGATGAAGGGTCTACAGGCAGTCATGGTCTTTCTATGTACTTCTTTGGTATACTGTGGATCGATTGGAGGCGAAGAGATGTGTTTCACACCAGTTAAATTTATTTCCCTATTGATTGTTGTCGGAGGAGTTTTCACATTTGTCAATGCAACGAATGATGAATTAGGATATGTGCGTCATGGAACTTTGGCCCAAAATGGATATTCTCCTGTGGAAGATGTACCAGCAGAACACGTGTAATTTTGCTTGAAACTTTTTTCTTGTTGGAACTCTGGAATGTGCATGCAAACATGATTGCATGTCATTTACTTTTTATTTCTCTATATTACAAGTACTGTAGATTTTAGCCCATGTAAAACATTTACAAAAAAAGAAAAAATAGAAAGATATAGAAATAGAAAAGTGAGGGTTGATGAATCATAAGGATATCAGATATCAGATAACGTCTCGTAGAGTATTTTAGCATCACTACTGCTTAACATCATATTTCCATATATCTTCAGTAAAACAACACCAATAGATCTACAACTTATTTACTATCGTTTGCAAGAAATGTTTTGGTATATTCTGGTTACATCTCTAAGTCTCATCATTTCAACAACATGCAATGCGTTTATAATACCTCCAAAGGCACATCCGTTCTATAGATTCTCGTATTTATCGCAATCATCCTCCACCCACACAGAGACACAAGATCCCTTGACGTACTATCCACTGCAAGATCCGGGGGTTCGCGCCTATCCCCAACAAACACCACACAGTGGTCGCCACTTTCGACCTTCTCATCCTGCTTTCCACTCACCAGATAATAAAGTCAGAAGGGCAATCAGAACTATACTGAATCCATTTCGTAGAAAATCCCGTCGGAATCATTCAAAGCGTTTCATGGAAGGATGGTATTATCGCTTAACATTACCCGACGAAAATGTTTCATTTGCTTTTATTTTCTCGATAGAAGATCCCAATCGGTACGATGAGGGGAAGAAAAGTGATTTGGCGTTGGCTTGTGTCCAAGTTATGGGACCACATGATGAATACGTCGTACAAGCGGACAAGGATCATAGAAAGTTTTGGGCGTGGGAGTCTCAACAAGGACTGGGGTGCATATTCCAATGGAAGAATGAATCAAATGACTGGTCTCATCAGATAGAAGCTATATCTCCACACGAATTTCACACACAAGTTAAGACGGGGTTTCAAGTCCTACCCAATCGTTTGCAAGGGATTGTAGACGGTCATGATGGGAGTCTCGGTGGGGTCATGGAAGAGCAGGGACTTCCTCGAACATGCTCATTTGATTTGCATGTTAGACCCCTCTCTGGATGGGGAGATGATGAAATCGAAAACAATCATGGCAACAAGAAGAAATCATCGAACCAAAAATCCACTGCTGGTTGGTTAGCATCGTACTATGTCTTTGAACCGCATTGGCAAGTAACGATGGCAGATGGGAGAGCTTCAGGCACTGTTACATGGAATGACAAAAAATACGATTTTGTGGATGCTCCATTTTATGCCGAAAAGAATTGGGGTGGTAGCTTTCCTTCGAAATGGTATTGGCTTCAATGCAATTCTTTCGATCGGTTTACTTCAGCAGATGGAAGTTCAAGACTTTCGGTGACTGCTGGGGGTGGAATCCGAAACATTCCATTCGGTAGGAAAGAAAGTCTTGGTATGGTATCTGTACATTACAATGGTATATTTTATGAAGCTGTCCCCTGGACAAGTGAGATGAGTTGGGATGTAGAGCCATGGGGATCTTGGAAATTCTTAGGTCGATGTACTTCTGGAAAAAGAAAATTTGAAGTGGAACTCAAAGCAGAGTGCGAAGAAGATGGAGTCGTCTTACGAGCACCGACGAAAGACGAAGGCATGGTTTACTTTTGTCGAGACTCTTTCTATGCGAATGCAAGTCTCTCACTGTTTGAGTTGATTTGGGATTCTGATAAAAATGAATACTCGAGAGGAAAGGCTATAATCGATAGAGCAGTGAGCAATAGCGCCGCTGTTGAAATCGGGGGTGGGTAAGTTCAATCTTGTTTTTGTTTTACTAAACATTCGATTGCATACGTCATAGAATAGAAATTGACCCGTTTGAAACCATCATACAGCCCATACTGGAGTGCATGGAAAGGCAAAAGTCGAATGAAGCAGCCACTGAAGGCTCTCGTCAGATTGCCCTACTTGTTTCGGCTGTAAAGTCTAGATTGAATTCATGGTCTAATCTTAAAAAGCAGCTGTTTAGTGCTCTTGTTGATCTTCTCGGATTGTTTCCGAAGGCAGCAGCTTACATAATGTTCCTTTCTAGAGTATTTACTTTTTTAATCTAAATGTCTTGGCTTCTGGCTAAAAACACCTCGAGAAGCCTTTCGTTCTCCTATACGCCGTTTTTTCCTATTCTTTTCTTTCTCTTGTTTCTCAAGCCGCCTCTTTGCAGCTGCTTCAGGGTCGTGCACAGCTTCAGCGGCAATATGTTGTTTCCTCATTTCTCGTCTTTCCTTCGCTTCATTTTTAACTTTTGCTAGAATCTTCACAAAAAAATCAGTCCCGCACTTTTCTTCTAATAGTTGCATGACTTCATTTGGCAATTCAGCCATGGAAGAAATCTCGTCACTAGGCTGCCTCCTTTTTCTAGCCACACCTTCTTCTAGATGCGCGATTTCAGTCAACTCTCTATTCAAAGCTATGAGCAGCAGTTCTAAATGTTCGCTTATGATGTTTGAATCACATACAGTCGCAAGAGCAGCAAAGCATTTGAATATTGCATGTCTTCGTTTTCTCCCTCGTTTCTTTGTAGAATTTGATAATCTGGTGAATAGCCACGTAAGAGGATTCCTTTGAACTTCGAATGAAGCAAAATCTTCACCGCCATCATCCTCTTGGTTTGAATGTGGACCCCAGTTTTTCGATTCTACTTCATTTTCTATGCAAAGATGAGGAAATCGATCTGCTACTCTTGCTATCCACGACAAGTTCTTTATAGCCATTGTCGAAACATCTACCGATTGCTGTTGATCTTCTGTGTTGAGCTGGTAGCATAGGTTACGCATGATTTCAAACAATGATCCGCTTTTCCTCACAATAACACATGATGCCTTATTACAATCTATCTTTTCAAACGACTCTATCTCACATTTTGCAAAGTGACTATATAGGATACGCGAAGAAATTAATTGCACCCAAGGATGGGGGTGAACAAGACATTTGATAATCAAAGACCACAAATCTTGATCATTCCAAAGAATGTATTCTTGAACAAACCCAATCTTCTCAATAGTTTGCAAACAAAAATAGATAGTGTTCCATTCATCAGCGATAGATAAAGACGTATAATCTATGCAGTCGATTTCGCTAGCCAATTGAAGTCTGAGGAATATCACCAAATTTGTTACCCGGTTATTCTTTTTCATAAAATCTGGTTTAGCATCCAAGAATAATCCAAAAACTTGAACGGCAGTGCGTTGCAGTTGGCCATGGGAGCTCGCGTCTGTTGACCACCGCAGCACATAATCGTACAGAGAATTTAACACTTGAGTTGAAAGTCGGGAAAGAAGACTGGTTATGCACGCTGCTGCATTTTCTTTGCACTTTTTTGAATCATCGTTGGTGAGCTGCAAAATAAGGGGAAGAAAAAAGATTTGGACGTACTCTTCTAAAAGTGGAATCGGAAGTTTATCAATAGTAGCTTTTGTAAGATTCAAAGCAGATAATCGACCATCCTCATATTCATACTTGATATTCAGAACAACCTGTTTCAGATGGTTTGCTAATCTTTGGTTACCCATTGGATACTCAATCAAATACTGCATAAAGATGTTCGCTGCTTGCTGCCTCATAGTTGGTTTATGACTTTGAACGGTCATTTTCAATATCGTTTCCATTAAATCGTAAAATTCTGAAGACACGTATTGCACAGATGTTATTGCCTTTATGACACCAAACGTTGCGTTGTGATGCTCAGCATCAGTGAGTGCCGACCGCAAAATGGAGACAAGTATCTGCATTTGTTCATTAGTTAGAATAGAGTCTGAATACTCTTCTATTTTCCTTTTGCCCTTATCCATTTCAATGGGATCTTCTTGATTATCAAGAAAAGCTACTGCCCTATTTTTGTCTTTAACAAGTAATAGTGTCAATGTTTTGAAGCAGCCTTGCACCATCTCGCTCTGAGTATTGACTGCCATAGAAGAAAGCATTCGCAATATACAGCTAGCTAGTTCTCTTTGAAATTTAGAAACAGATGGCAAATCGAGCCGGAGTAGCACTTGCAAACATTTTAATGATAGTATAACAGAAGAAGTGTCTTTGGAATTTTTCACGCATTGAGACAGAATTTCTATGAAAGGGTCTGCCATGGATATGCCAATATCGGCCTTTGCTTTCCGAAGATAAGAGTGTAACAACGTCAAAGCAAACGATACTGCACATGATATGGAAGGATCATTTATGTCGCCACCTTTTGATCTCAGAATATCATAGCGAGTAGAACCTGTTAATTTTGGTGCATTTACACCATCTAGGACTTTCCTCATTTCACGCTTCTCTTTCATCTTAATCTCATAAGCCATCTTGTTATCCGTCGCGGTTTTCAATTGAGATGGCGTCCACTCGAACACTTTTTTTACTCCAGTGCAATCTTCTTTTGACACTTTTTGTGTGGAACGCTTTGGAAGTGTTCTACTGACTTCAAGGCATCTCATCTCTTCTTCATCGCTTCCATCATCGTCAATAACATTGATCACGGGTGTCTTTAATACGAATGGAGCGATGGTTGCATATACAAATGGTAACATTTCCTCCGTTGTACAGCTTGTATTTTGAGAAATACCAACAGATATACGATTTAAGCATTCTTTGACCTTTCCTATAGTAGAGGCGTCTACCTGGGAGTCGTCTAGGCGCGTTAGTAAAGGGTTCACTAATGCATGTATACCAGGCAAATACTTCTTTGAATACAGGGAAGGATTGAAGAAAATCATGCGACTTATGATTTCAAGTGAGCTGTAGCTTTTGGATCCTCCCGCCTCTTTGACAAGTCTCTTCTTTACATTTTCCACTTCTTTAATTTCGCTAGCTTTTCCGAAGATATCCTGTTGTATTATGTCCATCATTGCTGGTACACACCTATCAAAATAAATGTCATGATTATTCTCATTCGTAGATGGTCGAACATAAACCTTCGATAGTTCATTCAAAACTGTATGTAAAGTTGCCATTCTGACGTGTAATTTGTACCCTTCGGATAGCTGCAATGCAATTTCCCGTATCACATCAGATAGGCAATTGATTGGAATTGAAACCATAATTTTGGAAAGAGTGACACGAGCAATATCGCGTTCGTCTGACTCTTTATGCTGCAGAATGTTACATACTTCGGTCAACAGTCGCGGGAACTTGTTCCGAAAAGCATGGTTGGGCAATTTTCGAAGTAACTTTACAAGAGCCAACGCAATAGGAGCGCGAAGACTTTTGATCTTCGCACCATTTCGTTCAGATTTTTCTTTCACTAAGAAGCGTTCAATACCAGGAATCAATTTTGTGTCTAGTTGATTCCATATTGCGCTGGATTCAGCCTCTGTGCCAAAACCATCAGATGTATCAGAAATTCCGAAATGAAAAGAATCAATAATTGAACAAAGTTTGGCAACTAAAAATCTCTCTTGCTGTCCATATCTTGGAAAGTTAGCGAGAGTTGAATTTAATAATGATTGGTACTTCCCCCAAGGCAAAAACCGAGATATCACTCCAACGGTGGCGATTGCTTCCATTGCAAGAGGCTCATCAGATTTCTTCTGACATTCATAAATCGGATGAACAACTATTGGTAAGATGACATTTGTCAACGTCTGCGTTGCAACTGAGTGTTCATTTTTTTCGCCATCTTGTAAAAACTTTCTTAACCTAGCTAGGGCACGGCAACGTCGATGTAGTTGAACGTGGGTAATATTAAGGAAAAAATCAAGGTCTGCATCATCATCACGTATCAGAGGGAATAGATCACAATAGAGAAACACAGAAGGATTTGCATTGAAATGCTTCACAACTCGGGCTAAAAGTAGAACATAGCTCTTTCTGACTGCATCTACCTTCGTTTTCAGACCCACTCGAATAACAGGCATCAAAGAAGTCTCAGCGAACCGTTTCATTTCTTCATTTGATACTGCTTTTTCAGCTAACATGTGAATTAATGAAGTTAGTGCTTTAAATGCACCTCTACTCAGAACACCATCTGTATCATACAGGAAATGGAAGCACGAAAACATCAGCGGCAAAATAATTTTGAGACTATCTCTGTCACCATTTCCAGCAAAGTAGGACCACGAGCCTCGATGATTTCCATCATTCCCGAGATCATTCAAAACCGGTAATAATCTATCGAAGTTCCACTCATCAATGTGCTTCGTATCCGGTGCATTCAAATGACTCAAAGCTTCAGAAACTTGCGACAACGTATTCGATGATTCGCACTCATTAGAAGATATGGAAGATATACATTCAATGATAGCACACCTTACTTCCAGCGACTTTGTTCCTTCTATCGCTTTATTCGGACCCAACAACTTTGAAAATGAATGCAAATGAGAAAAAGCTGCTTGAGCCCCTATCTGGGATAAGATTGCACCGAGAATTCTCAACACATTGAGAATTTTTTCATCGTTTAATTTCTGATCGAAGTCAAGATACGGAATGAGAAGCTCACATAGTGACTGTAACATCATGAGTTGTTTGGTATCAATTTTTCGACTATCTTTTTTGAATACGAGAACTTCGCTGACACGACATAGTATGCTAAGCTCCCTAGCATTCAATTGTTCTCGATCTTGGCATCGAAACTTTCCTTTTAGCCTTTCTGTGAACTGATTTAAAAGTAAATCCGCATGTCTGTGGATGATATTGAGCCCTATACGTTTGGAATCCAAAGTATCAATTTTTTCATTCAAATTAAAAGTTGTTCCTTCCGTCAGTAAATTCTCGATGCAATCCAAAGCAGACCTCATCACAGATAATTTGCTACCGCAAGCAATACATTTGAATATCGCTTCAATGGCTTCATCATTTTCATTTAAAATTTTGATTAGATCTGCATGTGATGTCATAGTTTTCAATAGTATAAGCAAACTTGGCGCACGATCAGCACTTTCTGCACTGAGAGGCAGATTTTTTAATGCAACGCGTAAAATATCAAATAAATTTTTCCCGCTTTCTTGAAAATCGATGGAACCTACAAATTGTTCCATAATGTCCGAAAGTCTTAAGAAACAAAGGGATCGAATTTTGTTTGACCTATCTCCATGCTTGGATTCGATAGAGTCCTCGTTCCAGTTCTCGTTCACATCGTTCTCGTCTTCATCATTTTCTTCTACTTCATCTATGTCTTCATTATTTTTTTCATCTGGATTCAAGTTTTTTCTGATAGATTCAGTCTGAGTTAGAATCATTACTAAGATCTTCACGAAGACAGGAACAAAATCAACAACACCGAAGCCAAACTTCTTGATCACATCACACAATAAGTTTAGAAACCCTTCCAAACGGTTTGGAGCAGTCAACACAGGATCATTTAAACGAACTATGGATTGAACCACACCTCGCACATGCTCTTTGTCATTATGACCAATTTCAACTAATCTCATATCAACAGTTTTAGAAATAAATGATCGAACCATGAGATAGATGAAATAATCAAATTCATGAGACCCTGAATCAAGGCAAGCCAAAAATGACATTATTGCTGCACGTCTTGCTGCAGGTGAGTCTTTTGAGCCTCCACCTCTAGATGACAAGCGACCGAATAATATCCGAATGATTACGGGCAAAAGTTGGCTCCGGTGGTGACTATCAATTCTTCCGCCACTCAGTGAAATATCAAATTTTGTTAGAGTTTCTCGCATCTGAGATTTATGTAACATGCCCTTCAGTTGCTCTTTATATGGGACAATGTAAGAAAGTTTATACTTTAAGATACAAGACAAGGCGAGCTGAGAAATCACGTGGTCAGTATCGCTCAAGAGCGATTGAAATATAATCAGAAGAAGCTTATGCTTGAATAGCTGCTGCATACCGCTAACTTGTGAAAACATTTTCAGAAACGCAGTAAGTTTCTTCTGAAGAACTTTTCGACCTAATTTTTCGCGATCATAAACTTTCAGGCCAGAAATTGAGTCTGTTTTCTCTAGAATGATACTTGAAAGATCGAATTCCCTTGCATCAGGGTCTTCATGATGATAAACATAGTATTGTTCATGAAGAAATTGCAAAAACATTGGGACGATAACTCTTGATTTTTTTGTAGTAACCTCAGGTAGTGCCTCTAGAACTGCCCAAACCTCTTCGAAGATCGTCAATCGATCAGTTTCGGTATGCCGAGATACGACTCCTCTTGCTTGGGCAGATTCAATGTGTGAGCGAAATAGTGTTGTCAGTTTTCCTTCTGACCTATCCCAATCACTAACCATTTCAAAATAATTTACTGTAGCATCATCATTGTTATAAAGACTCTCCTTAAACTCTTTGTGGAAATAAGATGCTTGCATTACTAGACGCAGCTGAGACTCCACACGTGGCCACAGAATCGCTTCGTTTGTGCCAATAAGAGCTGTTATTGCACGGATAGAAGCTGCCCAGAGTGGCTGAAACTTTATTCGCATGACACCGAACATATGATTCACAGCAGCGTCTGCATACAATAGAGGCATTTTACCACTACTTGCAATTACTTCAATCTTATTGATATAACCGATTAAAGTTCTCTCATGTTTGAGACTAATTGGTGATACCTCTAGCATATGCATTGTATCGATAATATCACACATACCAGATAGTGATGATGTGGAATCATTATTTGGAGTCTTCGGAATAAAGTCCGCCTCCTCATCAAGATCTTCGCTCAAATCTACTTCTCCTATGTCAGTGATATATGAACGTTGGGGTAGAATGCTCAAAATTTGCAAAGTATGTAACCTAACAAAATGGCAATCTGAACACAACTTTGGAATCAGCATTTCAAATATTTCATTTTGATCATCATGAAGATCCAAATGTAGCCGCTTCAACCCTCTTGAAACCATAGCACACGCAGAAAGGACCAAGAGAGACCCTGTGTTTTGTTTCAAGAGGTCATACATGATATATCTTGTCTTTCCAAACGTTTTATTCAATGCTTTCCCATGTTTTTCTACATCACTCATTTGCATGACAGTTGTAGCAGCGCTGTGAAGCAACGTTGCCGAGGCAAGCACTGCACTGTGGTCCTTCACCGTTTCCACACTTAAATCCTGCAAAAGAAAATAGACCCATTTCATGATGCTATTTATAACAAGGAGATCATCATCTTCGGCTGATGTATTGCAACGCACTGAGCACAGAAAAGGAATGATCTTTGAAACATAGCCGATCCAAGAATATGAGAATGAATCTGCATCCTTTATGGGGGCAGTAAAAATCGATTTGACTAGAGATTGTTTAGCCTCTAAAGAAATCACACATTCAGTTTCTCTCATATTTGCTGTTACAAATACGTCTTCTTCAGGTCTAATCTCTTCTTCATTGTCTATATCTTTTTTTGTGACTGTTGCCAGAGCGTGAAGAATATGAAGTACCCGCTCACCGTTATCACTTTCTGAAGCAGATATGAGAATTTGAGGTATGACACACTTCGACGCAATACCAAAATCAATATATGGTATCAGATCTTTTGCGATGACTATGATGGGATCGATAACATCATTTTCCCCCTGGAGAAGCATCGGGACAAACCTGGGCAAAGTTGACACCCATTGTGACGTTTCAGAAAACATTTCCCATGATTTACAATATAATCCCAGCACATGCGACTGGTTTCGAGAACCCAACTTAGGATATATTTCTGAATTTAGTATCTCAGACAAAATGCGAAGTAACCGTCCTGCAAGTTTTGAGTCCGTCGCATCTTCCGTAGAACCATGTCTCACCAAAATTCCGTTGCCATGAGAAATGCAATCAGTTGCAAGTTGAAGAAGGTGTCCAAGTCCATATGGAAAGAACTGATTATTGATTCCGAAAGAATGTATGGTTAACTCTAACCCGTGCAAAATTTCATCCCACACAGGCTGAAATCCAATGGAATTATCTGCATGATACCTGACCTTGGACAGGAAGCTTGAAACTACTTGAAATATGATATGCTTTTTATACATATCCATAAAAGATACTTGCGTACTATCTTTGCTACCTTCGTTCAAGATTAAAAAAATAGGATTCATCAATGTCCTGCTCTTGGAGTGAAGTCTACCAGGGACACCGCGAATTATGTAGAATAAAAACATAGCAACACCATCGGTAGCATCATCGATTGCTCTCTTAGCTGATGGTTCTATAGATACACTCGGTTCAAAGCAATCTCCGTTGAAATTGCAATCACTAAGACCAGTGTTTTTATCATCCGATATGGCGGAAGATGCGGAGGTAGATAAAGCACGAATCACGCGCTTTATGTGTTTTTTCATAACAGAAATAGATTTTAGCTTTCTCACAAGAGGTGCAAATGACTCGGCTGCCAAACGACGAACAAGTTCTTGTTTATGAGCCAGGGTAGACCCATAATATTTCCTCATTGCTTCAAGTGATTCCTCTGTTTTTTTGGTATCCTCGTCACTGAATATGCTGCTATCATATCGAAATATATATGCCATAGTTCGGAACGCTGTTTCAATCACTGTAATATCCAACGTGAGTTGTTGCTTCACATCAACGATATTGGTAGGTGGATTGATTAAATCATTAACGAAGCGAGGCATGATTAAATCATGTAGAAAAGGATGAATTTCATGTCTAAGATCTCGAGCTAGTACAGACAAAAGATGTAAGACATCGGTTGTCACCATATTGACAACATAGAGTGATTTCTTATGGCCAGCTGGACCGAGACATTCTTCACTGGAAGGTGAAAATTTATCTGTATAAGGAGAAAGAAGATAACGCATCAAGATTACAACTATCTTTTTTGCATGATGCAATATTTCCGGAAGCGACCCTACAAGTGGTGACAACTCGTAGTGCATTTTTGAAAAGAGATCAGATGAATTGCGGTCCTTTGCAAGTTGAACTTCCATAGAAAATGTAGTCTTTGTCTCTAACTCCATATCCTCATCTGAATCCTCTACACTAATCTTTTCGTTCGAAATAACTGCCTTTTCTGACGATATGACCTTACGCTTCTTTGATTTCGATTCATGGAACTGATCTTTATGATGAACTCGTTCTTCTCTGGAAGCTGCACTCGTTACGTTCCCTGTGCGGCGTTTGTAAGTTCGGTACACATCTGCAGAAGCTCTCTTAGACCTTTCTTTAACGGAAGAAAACCGAATCCGGTTCTTGCTCTTGCCTTCTGCATCAAATGTTTTGATGTGCTGACTGGAATTCGTATTCATGTTGAAAACAACGAAAATTACACAGTTTCGTGTGAAATAGATTCTTTCTTTTGTTTGGAAAAAGGGGATGTTGGTTGACAGTATGGTTGGTGCTGGGCGAGTTGAGTGATACCATGTCCCATTGGGGTTATTAATACGTAGGTATGAAGCAATCCGTCTACAGACGGGGCATACGCATGTCAATCCGATCTTTTTCCACGCACGCACTACCAGACCACGTCCTTTTCACTCGAGACCCGGGAAATAGTTGACGATCTCGTTTGGAACTAGCTTTCTAAAAGAATTATACGGAACCGAATCTTTTTCCCCAGGGTTTTAGCTTCGCGGAAAATGCTTCAAGTACGGACGAGAGAAAGAAAACGTGTCACGTGTCAATGAAAAGTGAGAATCTGGCGACACTGCCAATCCTCACAAATCTCTTTAGATCGATCTATTCATCATGGTAAGATTATTTATTACATATATTTTCATTTATGGAATGTTCAAACTATTCTTCAGTCCACACTTGACTTGTGGTATGAATTCTGGTCTTCATCCGATCTCCGCATCTCTACCGCTTCATTTGCCAGCCAGATCGTTCTGCGCGGCGTGTCACGTCAGCGAATGTTCTTTGAATCAAAGAACTTGAACGATTCCTTTCCTGGTTTAGAATGCCCAGAGTCACGAGTTACGAAAGTATTCTTCACAATGGAACAGTTCTCAGTGAACGAACAGATCATGATGGTTGTATCTTTGTTTCTTTGTATACACTTGTCTCACTGATTTTCCTTCTATTCGCCTTCTTCGTTACACACAGTACGCCAAGACCCTTGCCCTTATCGCCCTTGTAACTGGAGCCAACGCCTTCGCTCCTGCTTCCTTTGGAGTTCGCTCTGCCACCAGGCTCTTCTACGAATATGGAGACTACGACGAGAAGCTTTGGGACAACGATGCCAAGAAGGATGTTTACAACAGGTGGGACCCTAACTCCCCCCGCTCCACCCGTAACTTCAACCCATTCGAGACCTGGAACGGAAACTCCCCCGATGCCTCTGGAATCTACCCTGGTGAGCCCCGTTACAAGGATCCTATCCGCCCTGATGTTAACTTCGCCATCATGATGGCCGAGCGTGCTGAGGCCGAGGAGCGTGCCGCTAACCCCAAGCCAGGCAATACTCCCGGAGCTCCTGGATGCAAGAACTAAGTGTGTTCAATGCTGTATTATTGAGCATTTATGATGTCGTTGAATCAGATTCATTTCTTTATTTCAATTCGACTTTGTAAACTATATGACATGAATGGATCCTTTTGGATATTTAAAATTTAACTTCATCGTTACGCAGCTACTTTTAGTCCTTTTATGTTGAACTGTATTGTAGTTGTTTGTGTATGTCACTGATCTCTTAAATGCTTTACAACGAATAATACTCTATAGAGGTGGAGCAGCGTCTTCAGCATTTCGTTATATGAGACGAATCAGTGGCATAGAATTCCAATGGCTTTTGAACATACCTGACTTTACCTTGAAACATATTCCAAACAAAGACGTAAAGTTGTCATTCAACTGTTGTTTTCTTTTTATATTGACACAAGAGAGAGAGATGCATTTTCTTGGTACGTAAGTACGTACTTTCAATGATGGGTTATGAGTACGAAAACGTTTTCAGAGGTTCCAGGTTCCAGGTTGAAGGTTGAACATCAACCAAACTCTCTGTGCTGTGCCGACATTACGCAACATACTCAAAGTCCCGTCTCGTTCCACAATAGTACTGATTCATATTTTAATCTAAACCTAAATAGATGCGTGTCATTTGCCTACTTGCATTGCTATCCGTAGCGACTGCATTCTCTCCTCCAAAAGCTGCTAGATCGCAACTTTTCACTAGTTCTACCTTGATGGCAAAGAAATCAGCTAAAACTGCCGCTATAACTGTACCCAATCCATTCAAAGCTCTCCCATGGAATGTAAGGAAGGAACAAGAACGCGAAGCAAGACGGCTCAAAACGGAAAGTGCCTCACTTCATCGTGAGTTAGGAATCGCAGAAGATGCCACATTTGAGGAGATTCAAGAAGTTACGCAGAGATTGATCGCAAAGGCCGAATCTGAAGGAGATATCAAAAAGAAGATTAAGGTTGAAGTAGCAAAGGATAGAATTATGCAAATCAAGTTGAATGAGAGATTGGCTGGTTTAACTACGCTGACGGAAGATGCAAAGGCACAATCACGTCTTGAAGAAGCCGAGTAAGTTTATTTTCATTTTTGTTGCTTTGTTGTTGGAGGTTAGAGTTATACTCTATTTCAAACTCTATCATCGTATAGATTATGCATCATGGATCATTTGACTCACTGGATTGCTTTTTTTAACACGCACACATCAGTGATGACGATGATCTCGTCGAAGAGAGCAGCTCTCGTGAATTGAAAATGCCAGGATGGACTGAGGGACTAATCAAAAAGCCCGATGAAAAGTGGAGAAATAAACAACTCAAAGTATTCGGAATTATGACTCTTATTTGTTGGGTATTGCCTCCAATGGCTGAGAAAATTATCATGATTAACTGGCTTTTTGCTGCCGGACAAGTTGGAAGACGTGGAATGTCCGATAATATTGAAGCAGATTTCAACCCCTACGAGGGTAAACGCACGAAACCTCATCAGAGAACGGCAATCTTATTGTCCATGACATTATGGCTTGGTCTGAAAGTTTGGACAGCAATGCTCGGAAATATCAAGTATGTGTTTGGACCTCGTTATGCCATTGTCATTGAGGCTACTGTCATGAATGTAGTTCTTGGACTCTTTACTATGTACGCCCAAACATACAAGGGTTAAAGTTATTTCTAATCGTTGACAAATAAAGATTTTATAAAATAACGCATTCATTCGAAATGTGTTTTGATACTTTCTGTTACACCTGGTTTCATTTTAGGCCTTTTCTGACGTAACACAAAGTAAGTACACAGTCGACATTACACATAACTACTGTATTATTTCTACTTTCTACCAACGACTACGAGTATACGTATCTACTGCAAACTGTGCAGATCCAAGCGCATTTCAGGACTTGGAAACCAGTAATATCAAGGTATGAGGAGAGGGAGGGAGTGGAGCTTATTCCTCTCACTCATACTGTCATTTTCAACTGTCTTTGGAACCACTGTTTCCGTGAAACAAGCCAAGAAAGCCGAGGAAGAGTCAAAGTCCCAAACATGTTTCACCAATTCTTTTACATCACAAAGATTAAATGTTAGATTAACGCAATCAAAATCATTTCAATGTAAATCGATCAATATGGAAGCTCAAACACTGGCAGATAGATGGAATTTTATCGTCGCTTCACCTAGTGAATCAGCTTTACCATTCCAGAAGCTTCTAAACGAAGCAACGCACACATCGCATAAATCAACGAAAATAAAGTCTAAAGAAGTGACCGTTTCTTCAATATTATGGTCTACAGGTCTATCGCTTTTAGCTATTCTAGGAATTAGTTGTGCGTCTTCGCTAAGCACAATATTATACAACATTCATAAACTACCAGTACTCTTAGCATCCAAGGAGTCTAGTTTCGATTATTCAAAGGTGAATAACTATATTTTTCAAAGATTTATCCCTAAGGCAATAAGAGTGACTTACAAGATGATTCTTATGGACTTTTGGAGAAGTCTGTGGTTACAAACGTTCAGTTCTCTACGAGAATTGCATTTCAATATTCATGGCTTCAGTTACTATGAGACAATGTGGGAACGACATGTACCTGGTTGGCTGAGAAGGGGTGTAAGAGCCTATTTTGTAAAAAATGTTCAGACTGAATTACAAAGTATATTTGGATCATGGATATCTTCCGGGGTAGATCTAATGACCACATCCACATGGTTAGACGAAAGCTTAATCGGAGACAGTCTTGTCGACGGGGAAATTTTCGAGATTGACGATGATGCATTTCAAGTTTCTACACTCGATGAGTCTACCTCTATGGAATTGGACACCGATGACAGTTTGTTGGACATGGATGCTAACATGGATGACTCAGATTTAGCATTGGATGAGGTCGATACAGACTTAGGATTGGACGTAGTTGATGAAGGCACCGATGTGGACGTAAATGATCCTTAAGAGCATGTAATCGAATTTCCATTCTGTAGTCGTTCAATTAGTTCACTTTTCTTTCCACCAACTTTCAACCCGCGTTCTCGCAATAATTTCTTGAGCTCAATTACACTCAGAGATGAATAATCTTCATCGCCTTCATTCGATGGAGCGTCAAAGGAATAAAAACAGATACCCAATGAATTGGATAAGGATGCGAGTCGTTGGGCATCTGTCATATCTTGAACTAAAGTAAATACTGTACCAGAAGATCCAGCTCTTCCTGTTCTGCCAGCCAGATGAGCATACGCTGCAGCTGTCGCAGGAGGTGAAGTAAGAAAGACGTATTTGATACTGGGAATATCAAGACCACGAGAAAACTTTTCTCCAACAACAAAGATGGGTGTGTCACTCCACGATTGTTCAGATTCAGAAGATGCATCATTTAAATGGAAATTATCTCGCAAGGTGTACACCTCATCCATACCTCCTCTTTCATTCAAAGAATCTGCCATTTTGATGACACCGACATTACCGGGGAAAACAAGAGCTGGGGCAGGCGGTAGGGTAGACAGACTTTTTAGAATAGCGTCTACTAATCCATTGTCATCCTTTTTGAAATTTGGGCACACGATATAGTAATGAAGAATAGTTTGTGGTAACAAGCTAATTTTTCGCTTCTCTTCATCTTTACCCGTTCTACTATCTGCCGTAACTAAATCAGCTGCATTATCTACAGAACTAGCGCCCGTAAGCTCCATAATTTGACGTCGCAATGTTCTTCCTACAGTAGCACTAGCACACACTAAACGGACTCTATTCTTTGAATTCATATTGAAAGATATTTTCATACGTTCCATCATTTCAATCAACTGCACCGTGGGAGAATCCAACAATACGCTTCGTGTATCTTCTCGTGCTGCTAATTCCGTTTGTAGAAGTCTATCTGCTTCATCTAGTACCACTGTTGACAAGTTTTTCAACAAATCAACATTGTTATTTTGGCAATATGATATGATTGACGCGAGAGACTTTGGAGTCCCAGCAATGATTGGTGTTTTCCTCATTTTTATTTCTGCGATACTCAGACTTTGTATTTGTTCTGGACGAGTCAAACTCCCATCCTCTATCGGAGTGACAACATATAACGTAGAACGCCCCTGTGGATCTAAATCCCATAATTGATCAACGACACGTTGAATCTGAAATGCCAATTCCAAAGTCGGAGTGACAATCATAGTAGAGCAACAGACATCACGCTTCGTAGTTGCAATGATTGGTAAAAGGTAGCTTAATGTTTTACCTGTACCTGTAGGCGAAGCAATTACAACATTCGAAGATTTGGACCCCTTTTTTGCCAAAGAAGCAAAAGCAACAGATTGGATGGGCGTTGGTGCTTCAAACAACGTTTTCAGCTTTGGTGCCAATATCGGACCCACAGATAGATCGCCCCATAAAAAAGTACTAGTCGTCAATGATGTGGCTACCGCCTCTTGCTTCAAGACGGTGTTTGATGGTACAGAGTGTTTTTGATTGTTCTCTTTCTTTAATTCATCACGTGTCGTCTCTGATGAATCAAAATAAGCCTTCAAGAATGCTTGGGGATTATCGGGATAATCCTTCAAAAGCTTCTCTAGCTTAGAATCATGTTTTTCACTATGTAGTGAGAATAACAAGTCTCCTTCAGTTTCCCATTTAGGTGGTTTCGTTCGTTTTATTTTTTTACCAGATGATCTTAATTCATATCCTTTTTGCTTTTGTTGCGCGGTGTTGTTGCTGTATTTGTCTCGTTTAGGCTTCCTGCTGCTGGATCCTGTTTTTGGCTGGTGGTTGTTGACTGCAAACGATTCCACGTCTACAACTGCCAAGGTCAAATAAATCCATAAACGCAAGATCATGGGAATGGATATTCACGCGCGTATATGATTTACGTGTCTCTCTGTAGAGTAGATCCTAATAACGAACATGGAACATGGATGGCTAGCTAGAGTGGTCAGTAGAGAGTAGAGAAGCACGAAGTAGGGCAGTGGTTTTTAAGTAGAGCTGGGAAGGTCAAATTACTTAGTA
>Ga0213868_10002210_pt1 | contig 18666 bp, 17 predicted proteins | sample PICome_9_FD_160087 | JGI IMG/M metagenome (GOLD analysis project Ga0213868, IMG submission 160087) | Coastal seawater microbial communities near Pivers Island, North Carolina, United States - PICO127 | ecosystem: Environmental > Aquatic > Marine > Coastal | place: USA: North Carolina...
GGCACGGCCTGCCATATCTTGGCCATGCAGAATATCATCACACCCGCCCCAATGAAGACCTGGACGAAGAACTGGGTGGCCCTGCGATCAATAATCTGCCCACAGCACGACTTCCAGAAGGTCCTGCGACGGAATCCGAGCTCCTCCCTCCTCTCAATAACCTGCTCCTCAATATCCACCGCCTCGTTACAGGGCGTGATAAGCAAAGAACCCGCGTCTGGGGTGAGCCCCAACTGGGACTCCATATGCCTCGTGCGCTCAAACTTCTTACGGACGTCGTTTAGTTGTCTTTCTAACTCTGACGGCTTGTGTTTTACCCGCCTTCTCAAACGGGGGCTGCTGGTATACGGGCGTGATAGCATCGCGTGATCTATACTTTTATGATTATTATATTCTGGAGATCTTGAACTTCCGCCGTATAGTTTGTATTTTTCCACAATTCTGGCCCTTGTCGACGAGGTGCCTAAATTGTCTGGTCTAGTATGGAGCATATGTACGGGTATCCTTGGGGGTAGGTAATTATTGATTTGCCCGTTCCTTTGATTCATCGCGTGTATGGGAGGGCGCGGGGTATCAGACCCTCGGACGGGCTGTGATCGTGACCCTCCTTGCAACACATGTATCTGTTGTTTTAATTTTGTGAGTTCTAACATTCCCTTTATCTTTTCATCATCACAGATCTTGATGTGCACATCTTGTGTCGAATCCTCATCTGAAACAGGTGAATTTTTAGGTGAAACACTGGGGGAATTTTCAATAGACATTATAAACCAAGGACTGTTTTCAATTCCTTGCGTTTTTCTATACTATTTTGACTATTGTTTTTCTCCAATTTTTCTTTTACCTTTTCCTCGGCTTTCTTGAACACCTCCACCTCCTTTGCTAACATGTCATATGTTTGCTTCCATATAGCCTGTGCCTCTTTCATATTATGGCTGGGTGACAGCTCCATAAACAGATACTTGACGTAGTCCGCCTGCCTCTCACAGTACTCCAACTCGGACCGGTACGGGTTGGACATCATTTTCTTCACGAACTTCGCAAAGGCCTTCTTGTTGAATTGCCGGAGCTGAATCATATATCTCAGGACGATCGGGAACGCCATCGTGAACCTGTGGTAATTCTTCTGATAAAATACCAACTGGTCGTCGGAGTTCATATTTCTAAACTCTGGGTCAGCCTTGAGTCTCTCCCTAAAATTGTCCCAAATAGCATCCGCGTCGTTAATGTACGTTTCCATTTTGATGTTTTTTTGTTGTATTTGCTTGTGTATATTACTCTACATATTTTCTTTAAAAGACTTTTTTGTTAATAGTTTCCACATACTTCTTGATATAATTGGCCACGGTCTTGTAATCCTCCATCTTGATGTTGTCCCTGCCACCATGGACTTTCCCCCGTCCCTCTTTTTCAGAGGGTTTTTCAGAGGGTTTTACGGAAAATATCTTTGGTTTTACAACCAAAGGGACGTCGTCGTCCATGTCGTCAAAGAATGCATCCGACACGCTTCTTGGAATCGGTTTGTCAAGGTCTTCGTTTCGCATTTCACGTATGTAGGAGGATTCTACCATCAAGGGTGATCCTTTTTTCACTACAACGAGAGAGTTATACTCACTGGGATCTGGTTCGTATTCGGTTTCGCCTACATCTGTGTTTGCAGGAGGTTCGCTGACGACCACCAGAGATTCATCTTCGTCATCCTTTATGTCCACAGGGCAATCCCCGTACGCACACGGTCCCTGTGTGAGTGTAACTGGCCCGTCTTCGTTTCTTGGGTTTTTTTTACCCTTGTGTTGGTTCTTTCCGCCCCCGCAGGTGTCACAACCACCTGTAAAGTCAAAAGAACCGCCGTCATTTGTGTGTTCGGAGTATTCCATACTACCACTAAGTAACTTATCGAGTATACCACCGAGTACATCGTTCCCTCCGTCGTACGCTCCGACATAGAAATAGTCAACACCTCCTCCAATCGACGGCGGTTCTGTAGTCATGTAGTTATCTTCCCTCATTTCCCTTACTTGATCGAAAGATGTCATTTTATTATTAGTATATTTAGTATATTAAAACATCTTTAAATCGGTTGAATTTAATTCAATCACACTTATATTTTGTTGATCCGTGATATTTTTTTTTACATCAACTTATTACATTGTAATATATATATAGTTTTAATAATGTGGGACACTGCATTACAAAAAATAGATGTAAAAAAATATGAGCGTCACAATCATATGATTATACGGTTCTTAAAAAAACATAATATTAAATACCAAAAGGACTTCTTTGCAAATCTGTACATGCTACATAATAAAACCAAGAAAAAATGGTCAACCGGGTTTGAAACTAAGTTGGAATACAAATTTAGCGAGAATGTTTTGAGTAAAATACCAACAGGTAAACATCTTGTTGATTTTGGCTGCGGTGATGGTAGAATAATGAAATTAATGTCGGGCAGATTTAAACCCACCAAACAAACATGTGTTGACGTGTCTAACCATCAATTGGATAAAAGTTCTGAGTTTGTTCTTAATGAAAAGAGGGGTGACTTTGATGTTAATTTTTCCGACAATTCCATCGGAATATTATCCGCAATACAGAGTATACATCATATATCGTTTCTAGAGGACTCATCTCTCTCAGATGTTGTAAACAATATGATAGATAAAATAGCCTTCAATGGTGTTCTGTTAATACGAGAACATGATGTTAAACAGTTAGATGATTTATACCCTGTCATATTGGAACATTTACTATATGACGTAATGGAAACAGATAAAAAAATGTCGTTTGATGAGCTAAAAATGTGGGTTAAGAACTATCATGTCAGTCATAGAGCGTGGTATTTCTCTAAACAAGAGATAGATTCTATTATAAGTAAAAGAATGTCAAAAACCTCGTATGAAGACAAGAAGGGCAAAAATGGCACATTCATATATAACGCACTTTATGTTAAAAATGTAGATCACCCAACCCCAACCTTAGATTCTAAAGTAATAGGGGGTGCCGCATGTCTTTTGGTCAAAAACAGTATGTTTTGTGTGATTGTGAGTATTATACTTTTATTATACTTATTTTGGGTGTTTACTGTTGAATATCGACATCATTGTCAAGTACATTCTACCTGGACTTATTCTGGATAACAAACGCTCGTCTGAAAAGAGTTCAAAGTTCACTTTGTATATTTACCGCTTATATTTTGTTGGTGTGCGATATCTTGAGTTTCATTTTAATTATGTAGTAAATTTTGTTGATGATGTCGTCCGTCAGGCTGTCCAGGTTTATCCTGCACCCGTCGGCGTGCTCGATTATTTTTGACATTTGCAGGTGTTGCTTTAGTATCTGCAACACGTACAGCCTGTCCTCATACGTCAGCTCATTAGCCCTGTTTTTTATGTTGAGCTTCTTGATGATAAGCGGGACTGTCATATCGGGGGATTCGAGTTGTCCTTGGGTCGGGTTAATCGAATATATGTCACTTGTTTCATTCAAACCAATATGTATTAATCGTTCGAAACTTTTATGCACAATATCTGTCATTTTAGAAAGGCACACAAAGTCTAATTGTCGTCGACTATACAAATACAGTATTTAGTCGCGTATAATATAACAAAAGAAAAAAATTTTTATATGGTAATTGGCTTTGACTTACGTGTTTTTACTATAATGTTCGAACATTTTTTTGTCGAACGAAAGGATGTGTTTGAGGGTTTATTCAGGTGACACTTATTATTTGACTCAGAGTAGTTGTAAAACTTTAGAATTTATGAGAAAAATTTGTTTTTCAGAATCGCTCCGAGATTTAACTGTTTGTTAAATTTGGTTCGTATTTGATTATTTCCCCGAGTAATAAATATAATATAAACAAATAATGCTTCCGTATTTATATATTCATTGTTAAGCAGTGCGGATCCCGTGTTAAAGTCGGTTCGTATTTGATTATTTCTCCGAGTATTAACTGTGTAAAATGAATATAGTACCTATATGTGATAAGTGTAACAGTACTTTTAGTTCGTTTCAAATGCTTGAAAAACACGATAAAAGAAAATACCCCTGTAATAAGAAATTAGAATGTAATGTATGTAAAAAAACATTTGCGACATCGAGTAGTTTAAAACGCCATCTCGGGAGAAAGACCCCGTGCGAACCCATACAAGGTAACCCATTAGAGAAGACACGGGAAAACACTTGCCATTTTTGTTATAAAAAATTTGCAGGTAAACAAAGTTTAAGACGCCATTTTAATACATGTGAAATAAAAAACGGAGGCATGCGACTCTTGTTTGACAGAGTGACACAACTTACCAAATTTAATGAAGAGATGGTGAAAGAAATTAAAACACTCAAGAGTGGTAAAAATATAATTGGAAATGATAATAATATGAACACGTATATTAATTCCCCACACAATAACACAACATTAAACTTTCATATCGAAGGGTATGATTCGGAAAAACATATAGACTTTTTAAGCGAGGCATTGAAAAGAGTTCTGCCTGGAATACTTGGTTTACCAGTAAGAGAAGATATTCCACGAATATCACAAGTGCAAGATAGAATACAGCAAATTATGATGGCGTGTTACCGCAATCCTGAACATAAGGAAATGCAAAACGTTTATGTTTTAGACACCCAAATAAAAAAAGAAAATGCCTTTGTGTACCAAGAAGGAAACTGGAAACTCCGTGACTGGGGAAAACTCAGTGTTGAACTTGTTCAAAAAATCAGGCTACACGCGTCAATGATTAAAACAGCCAAGGACATTCTAAAAGTTATGAAACATATTATGATTTTGGCAGGATCAAACGTTCCAACCGTTGAAAAAATGACAGAAAAACAAATGCAAAATCTCTACAAAGATATAGGTGAAAAACTAAAATTTGAGACCATTTGCCCTTAAAACTATCGTCGCCTGGTACTGTATCAATTTAACACTTTCTAGTTCTCTTTGTTAAAAAACAAACAACACATTTATGCGATTTTTTTTATCCCTCAATATGTAACCAAAGTTTCAATCTTAAAATGCGAAAAAATACAATATTGCTAATCTTGTCTGCACCTTATTCTTGTAAGTTGATATGCCCTGTCCTATATTAGTTCAGACACTTTTTCCTCTACCTGTCTGATCTCAATTTCTCGCTGGCCACGTTCAGTCCTTTTCTTTCGAATCATACCGTAACTGTACAATGAGAGGAATTCCATGTCGTCCTTTGAGATACCCTTGTACAGCCTGGCCACCTCGGTCTTGAACAGGGGTAGGAAGCTTCCGAAGTCCCCCTTCTTTTCCACGGCAAATCCATTCGACGAGAACTCGTTAAGCAGATACTTGAAGTTTACAAGGTACTCCGTGTAGTACTTCCCACCACTAAATGGTAGAAGTACGTCAATCTGTTGGCCCGTTGGTTCAATCCTTTCCCCTATGTACTTCTTTATGATGCTGTACTTGAGTACCTCGCCTTCCCTGATCTCCCACGCCCCTTTTTTCTTGAGCAGTTCGAAGATTTTCTCTCCGTTGAACGCGGTGAAGAAGAAGTGTCCTCCTGGTTTGAGGAGTGTGTTGATTAGGTTGATCAGGTTCCTGGTATTCTCGGGCGTTCCTATCAGGTAGTGTATCGCGAAGTTGCACATCACCACGTCAATGGTGCCCACGGGGATACCGATTTGCTTCAGAGACTTGATGGTTATTGTCCAGTCTGTTGACAGGTCTACAAATTTCGTGTATATTCGGGTGTTCAGCCTCTTGATGCCGCGCTGAAAGTCGTGCTTTCTGGACACGAGTTCGGACAGTGCCTGTACGTCGTTGTCAATAAACAAAGCGTTCTTGATACCTGCGTCTGAAACTCTGAACATATCTTGCCCACGGCCTGCCGCCAAGTCCACTAACCAGTTGGACTTGTTAAATTTAGACAGTAACTTGCCCTTCACGAAGGAGTTGAACGTAATGACTGGTTTGTATATCTTGGACTTTTCTTCCTTGAAGTACCCGCGGTCCATAAAATCCGTGCTAGAAATGACCAGATCCTCGAATTTCAGAGGATTCTGGTAGTTTTGCCAAGTGTACTCGGCAATGTAAAACCCGTTGCCAAAGTAGTTGCCGCGGTCCAGTTCCATCTTCCTGTCCGTGCGGACTCTCATCATATCCCATTTGGGCTCGGTATCCAAATCGACGCGGCGGAATTCGCACACGTTGTCCAGCACCTCTTCCTTGGAGAGTTTACTGTCATCGGGGTGGTAGTAAATGTACGCGAACGGTTCGTCACTGGGGGAGAACTGTATGGGAAAGTTTTTGTACATGTTTTGGTGAGGGAACAGTTTCTTGTACCCGGAGACTGGTGTCAGCCGCAGCTTGTCGTATAGCTGCTTGCTGATACCGGAGAACAGGAACATCATAGTGTGCCCAGGTTTGGGTGTATATGGTGACACCCCGACCAGATTGCTCGGGGCCGCCTTGACCAGGAAGTCGATGCTCATGAAGTCTAAAGGTTTCCACTTCCACGACCGCATCTTCAGGTACGACTCGTTTTTTGGAGTGAAAATGATGCCGTCTACGTCGTACTTCGTGGATTCCTGAGCGTTCTTCCACATTGTAATAATTTCCTCTTTGTAGTTGTCTGTTAAAGAAACCATAGGTTTTGCCACGGCGTTTCCCTCTGACATTTCTACGACCTTTTTTATATACTTGACCCTGTTGCTTGTTGGTGTTTTGGTTAAATTTTCTCCGTTATACACCAATACATCAAACACATAATATACTCCACTATGTTCAACATATTCAGTGTCGAGTATAGTTACTCCGTTATGCTTTGTTTTCAATGTGAAAATGTTAGCATGTCCGTTAAGTGCCGAGAATGTGTTACCTTCTATTTTCACCAATGATCGAGTACCATCTGCCTTGTCCAACAAGTAGAAGTCCTTGATGCAAGTGAATACATTTTTGAAGTATTCTTGTTTATTTAACTCCCACACCCGGTTATATAGGTCTCGAATTCCTCTCTTCTGTTTGAACTGCTCGAGGTATTTACCGTCGACAACGAACGACGCTATCTGATATACTATTTTCTGGTACTCGAACATATTTTTGTGACCTGGGTCAATGATGCCGAACATGTATTCGGTCACACCGTCGATCATACTGGATGTAACGTTTTTGTTTTCACCCACGTGTTCGACCTCTAGTTCCAGGGCGTTTGCGTAGTCCCACGGGGCTGTACCAGTTTTGAAATCCTCGATATTCATCGTGTACAACATATTGTTTTTGTCCTTTTTTAGATCAGTCTTGATGTTAGTCACGGACTTGACGAGTGTGAAGTCTATTCTCCACCCTTCTATTTCCTTTGGCCTGACCGACAGTCTCAACTTAATTCTGGCGAACTTGCTAAGGTTGATATCGAACTTTGGTATTTCTTTCTCGTGGGACAGCACTACCTTGAACGGGAGTAGTCCGTCAACCGAGGGGCTCCGTTCAACCATACTCTTGCTCATGTACGAGGACGTTTTCTTTACACCGTTGACAAACGATAGCTGACATATGCGGCTCATTTCTAGTCCTGGTGATATGAAATTGATTGTTTGCTCCATCGTTTTTTCTCCGTCAATGGAACTTATCAATTTCTTGAATATGTCCCTATTTTTCACCTGAAAACGAAACTCTAGTTCCGTATTCTCGGTTGACTTATACAGTTCCAATAGTTTTTCGTATGACATGCTTGGAGAACGTAAAATGACAAAGTAACGTTTGTTCTATATAATAATAGTTATAATAATCTAATTAGTTATTCAATTTTGTATTAGTCAAAGATGCTTCGACGGATAAATCGAAGGTACGTCTAAGAAAAAAAAAGATGTAATTCCTTCGCCTATCTGGTGAATTAACTTCCTAACACGATTCGAGATTGAGGTTTTTCACCGATTGGTCTCCATTTACGATCTACGATCCATTTAGGATCTACGCGCCAGTCATTATGTGTTGCAATGTCAATTACCGTTTCGCTTACCATATTAGCGAGGAAGATATATCCAGCTAGAGGCATAAGAAAGAAAATACATAATACCACAGCAAACGCGATATGTATCTTGCTGGCAAGCCATGTCCCAACCGTCACTCCTCCGCCTAATAACAGTCCTGCTAAAGTTATGTTCATTTTGCAATATATATATTATATTATATATATTATATTAATTAAATGTTTATCAATAACCGGGTATCCCATAATTGTACATTGTGCTGTCGGCACTTTCATATGGATTGTCATCATAAATCTTTTCCATGTTGTACCCTCGTTCCAGCGTGTTAAGCTCGCGGGTGTCCCGAAGTCCGTTCTCGTGTTCATCCCTGTCGTAATGACGCTTGTACAAACTGGTCTCCCACTTCTTGAACTTGTTGCCGTAGCGAAAGTTGGCGTTTGACCGCATGACCTCTTGTGTCTGCTGGGCGTCGTGCATCCGGAAATCTTCGGCATTGTATCTCTCAACCCCCTCATCGATGTAGTACTTAGGATAATCTTGACCCGTTGCCATGTTCAACTCGTATCCATTATGTTTGTGCTCCTTGGAGAACTCTATGTTTGCGAAGTCCAGTGCCTCACTGTAGTCCATCTGGACGGATTCGTAGTCGTCAAGGTTCTTCTTTGACGCCCACTTTTTCATCTCAGTGGCAGCGTCCCGTCCAATGTACGCTGTCAGGTCTCTGATATTACTATCACTTAAAAACATAGTCTCCAGTGATTTGGTAATGTGTTTTTCGGTGGTCATGTTTTATTGTTGTATATTCAATTCGTTATAAAAAATTTAAATGTAAAAAACTTACACATTGGGCTTTTGTGCCGCGAGTGCTTGCTGCTGCAACCAGATGGTGTACGCTTTTGCTCTTTCATTACTTTTTCTGTACTGTTCGATGTGGTAGCACTTGATTTTGCAGAACAACGCGTGTCGGATGTTCCTGTCCATCATCATGACGTACAACGACCCAGATGATATGTCGAGCGTGTTTGTGATCCATTTGCTGTTAGTCAGTAGTTTGTTGAGGAACATTGACGGGCAGAACACTATCATCTGTACGGGGTCATAGCACGGGTTTGGGGTGTCCTCCCGCATTGATATCACGTCTAGCCGACGGATCAGCTTGACATCCTCGGTGTACACGGGGATGGTGTCGTACATCTTTCCGCCCACGTACTGGCTAAGTTTCTCCTTGCTCTCATCGGGCACGGGGAAGATACCCCTGATTTCTATTCCGATGCTTCTATTGTAGTGCTCAAGATCGGAATCTTGATGCGAGAAGCTAGGTGAGTAATACTCACATATTCTTGTGTGAAACATGTTTATTATAATATGTCTAGTTTATTCAATTTTGCTGCGACGGTATTGAGGAAAGGGGGAATTAGGATATGGTTTTCCTAATTCTGTAATATTGAATAAATGCGGTAATAGTACAACTTATCAGTATGAACCGTCAGCAGACTAATACTACAGTATGTGGAAAACCACGTATGCACTACAATAGAAACAACTACCTTCCACCCCCAGGGGGAAAGCACCTGTACAACGTATCCACTCTGATGTATTCTGGTTCGTACAGGCACCCTGAGTTTGGGTACGCCGCTAGGAATGGTGTTGTATACCCCCAGGTGTACGTCCCTCCTCCGATGCGTGGGGACAGTCATTCGCGGTCAAGACCCCAGACAGGGTTCAACGAAAGCGATCGAAATCAGTCCAACGTTCCAACGAATGACTGTTCGTCTTCTCGGGATGTCAGGACAAGTACTGTGCACTCACCCAGAAGCCCTGGGGGCACGATTGCAAAGGGACCCGACCTGGTGGAAGAGGACACCAAACTCTTGGGGATAGTGGCCCATATGGGAAAGGTGACTCTGGACGAGGAGAAGGTGACTGTGCCAAGACCCCGTAGTGAGACCATCTCTCATGACGTGTTACCGTACAATATACGGGAAACCATGGAGCGACTATTGGCCACGTTCAAGATGACAGGATCCTGGACAGACGGGCAGCACAAATCCCCCGACGTGTGGACGGATGTGAAAGTGGGCCCGAAGGGCAATATGGAATTCCTCCTCACGAACAGGGAGCAGTACGACATCGGCATTCCTCTGCTGCTGGGTACCCTAACCCGTGTTCACCAGACGTGTATGCTGATGCGAACACGGGCCCAACGTGCTTTGCCTACCGACAAACCCAACGAAATCGCCTCGCGGTGCCTGTATGTGGACCCGTTCGAAGTCAGTTGGGCCATACAGATCCACTTGTTCAAGATGCACAAGATGGGAGTTCGGTGCGTCGTGATGGGGATGAACAACACACTGTTCATCGACAAGAACATCCTACTGTTGCTGGTCAGGGACTCCCTCGCCCGCACGTACATGTCAAAGGAGAACGCGTACTGGGCATTCAAAACCATCGCGACCGTCATTGCCAATGAGTGGTAAAATTAACTGAGACTGATGTCTCTTTTTTTTATCTAAATGTCTCGTATCTTGCTGTACTTTACGGTTTTACCGTCCTTTTTGAATACCAAAACGGTGCCTTCCTTTTTAGCTACGGTGCCGAATATTTCGTACCCGTCTCCTTTCATAACCACGGATGTCTTGTGTTTGTACGATGTATCCAGTGCGTTCTTTTTCATATCCGTGATTTCCTTTTCTAGCAACTTGACGGGGTCATCGGTTGGACTTTTTGACCCCTTGTATTTGATGGCGATAATATTTGCGTCATTCGCGATATCTCTCGTAATCATGAAGTGCTTCTTGAACCCGTGCTGTTTGAAGTCACTCTCATATACCCCCTCGATGTCGTCGTCGACGGACGGAGACATACTGGGCATAAACATCCCCATTACTTCGAAGTATTTTGGAATGGGTTCTGGTAGTTTTGCGTACATGCCCGTGTAGTGCAAAAACATAATGGTTATAATTATGTAGAACCACGACAGCATTTTGTCAATATTATAAGAATATTATCAACTGAATTTAATCCAATTAGTATATTATATGTGACAAAAAAAGTATACAAACACAAATGTCTTATATTGACGTTGAAGATGATGGCATATTGGGGGACGTGTTGAAAAGGAAGGAATTTTATGCTTTGAAAAATAAGAGGCGGTCAACACCCGAAAAGAATATTTTGCCCTTGTTTATGGTAGAAGATGAGTTACGGAGGGGCAACGTTCTACAGCTACATTCGTACCAGATATTCGTGCAGAATTTTATTAATGTGAACACCCCGTACTCCCGCCTGCTTATGAAGCACAGCACTGGGAGCGGGAAAACCATTGGGGCCATCGGGATAGCTATGAATTTCATCAAGTACTATAGACAAGAGGAGTTGTCTGGAACACCCAAGGATTCCATCGGCAGCATTTACATCATCGCGTTCGATGGGGCAAAAAAGGCGTTCCAAAAAGATCTACTAAGGTTTCCCTTATTCGGGTTCGCCACCCGACAGGAGTTGATACACTGGGGCAAGTTGCGGGCACAGGCACTGTCAAACGTGCAGTCTGACATCGACAGAGCTTACGATTACGGCAACAAGATTAAGAAAAGAATTGGGAACAGGAAGGGCAACGGGTTCTTCAAGTTTATTGGTTATAAGGCTTTGGTGAATCGCCTGTTCGTCTCAGAAGATTCCTTGTCCAACTTTTCGGAGGAGGAAATACGTGCTAAGCTAAAGTCGGGCGAAATAAAGTATAACCAAACCGTGTTGGATAGTTTTAAAAACTCCCTTGTCATTTGCGACGAGATACATAACGTGTACAACTCCCTCCAAAAAAATAACTGGGGGATTGCGTTGCAGATCATACTTGATAGCGACCCGAGTATCAGGGCGGTGTTTATGAGCGCCACCCCGATTAACAACAGCCCGTCAGAGATAGTGGATCTGCTGAACCTGTTGCTACCGAAGAAGTCCCGTATTCATAAGAAGGACTTTTTCATTAATAAGGATTTAAAACCAGACGCTCTAAAAAAGTTAAAGAAGCTGAGTACTGGACGGGTGTCGTACCTGATTGACAAGAACCCTAAGTTCTTCCCGTCAAGATCGTTCGTTGGGGATTCCATCAAGGGCATAAAGTACCTAAAGTTTATACGGTGTCCGTTCACAAAAAAACATATGCAGACTTACAGCGAGGCGTACAACAAGGAAACGCAAACACTATCACAGGACAGCAGGTGGATTATGGACTTTGTGCTACCGCACCCCGACGGGCCCGAGCTTGGCTTGTACAAGTCGGGGGATCTCAAAAAAATTGCCACTGCTGACCAGAAGTGGAAGTCCGACAACAACATAGACGTGGTGAACAACGTCCCAACGGGCGAGTTTCTGCAACTAAGTAACTTAAAGAACGTGTCGAACAAGTATTTTACTATGATGACCGACATTGTTAATTTGATAAAGGACCGTCAGGGGAAGATTATGATATACCATAACTACGTTAATATGTCGGGCGTGTTGTTCATCAGGGAAATTTTAATGAGGAACGGTATTATCGACGAGTATATGGGGAGTGTCGCGAATACGTTGTGTTCCATCTGCGGGTTGTCAAGAAAAGAACATGTGTCCAAGGAGGCTTCAGTTGTCACAAAAGAATCAAATAAAACAAATAGTTCGGACCACGCGTTCAGACCCGTTAGGTTCGTGATAGTTCATAGTGAACTGGACAAGAACACGACGGAGAAGAGTATCGACAAGTACAACCGGGCGTCAAATAGTATGGGGGACGAGTTTATGATTTTGGTGGGGTCCCGTATGATAAAAGAGTCGTATGACCTTAAGGCTATTCGGCACATGATGATAGTTAGTAGACCCGACAATATTCCCACCCTCATCCAGATTATGGGCAGGGCGGTTAGAAAGAATAGTCATATAACACTGCCACTGGATATGCACCAAGTGTTTGTCCGCATATACACGTCATCATTACCGGACAAAGGTTTGACGTACGGGGAGTTAAAATACAAGGATAAGGTGAATGATTACGAGGTCATCCAAACAATAGAGCGGATCTTCCATGAGAACGCTTTGGATGCGATTGTTAACTACAACATCGTCAAACCTGGTCTTGAGACAGCCGACCTGGGAGACTTGGATTTTACCCCGTCGATGATAACGGAGAAAAAAAAGATTACGTTTTCGCTGTCCGAACTAAACCTGAGCACGTTCAGTGCGTATCACGCTCAGAACGAGATAGATCTTGTCACGTACATTATCAAACGGGGGTTTTGGAGACGTCAACGGTGTGGCGATGGGACGACCTTTTGTCCTTTGTTAAGGAACCGAATTTCAACGTCGAATATGATACGTCTTTGATTGACGACACCAGCGTAGTGATCTCACTAAGCAGATTACTATGGACACAGGGGGCCGAGATATTAAACCCGTACATAGAGGATAGCAACGCAAAGATTAACATCGTCGACAAGTTGTTTGACCCTGTCGATAAGAGGTTTATTATACCAGACGGAAGCATTGCCGTGATTACGCAAGTAGGGACTTTCTATATGCTGCTACCTTTGGACGGCAACAATGTTAAGAAGCACGTGGATTTACCGTACAGGAATTATGCGTCGAACAAGGGGGCGAAAATTAACGTCACGAAATACCTGGAAAAAGCAGCGGTAAACTTTAACTACCGTGATAAGCGGTCCAACTTTAGAAAAAGGTACAAGGACGTTCCCATCGAAAAACTGTCCGACGCTGTTTGCGACTATGGTGTTGATTTTCACGTGCGGTTTATGGAGGACTGTATCGCGTACATCTTCAACAGCTGGACGGACTGGAATACGGACAAGTCGGACTTCCACGACTTCTATTTCAAGATGCTGTACTACTACGACATCATTGGCCTGGTCATATTCGCACACACCGCGAAGGAGTACATCTTTAACCTGTACAGTGATTATGTTCTCCCCACAGATTTTATGGAAAAAAGGAGAAAGGAGATTGAATCAGTCACGTCTAAGAAAGGGAAGATAAGCGAGGAGCGTGATAAACAGAATCTGATTAACTTAATCGCCAGGAACATATCGAAGTCGTCGTGCGAATGGTGCCCCCAGGTGACGAAAGAATTGTATGAGAGATCGCTGAGTGAATCTATCGAGAGATTCTCACTCATTAAGCAAGCTAAGAAGTCCAAGAACATCGTGAAGACCAAGCCTGACATTCTACCTATCGGGCACTTTTTGCAGAACACTCCGAAGTTCTACCACCCGAACAAGGGATGGTTCTCCGCTCCGGAATACATGGTCGACAAGATCCAGTGGGTGGAGAACCCCATCATCATTGGGTACAACGTGAAGAGCAAGACAGGGATTCACGTACGGTTCAAGCTCCGCAAGCCCGTCCAGCAGATCAAAATACATAAAGACGCAAGACTAATAGAAAAGGGGTCCATATGCTCCACAAGGTCGAAAGCATTTTTGCTTGAGTTGTGCAAAAAATTAAAAATCGACATGGACCCGAAGGCGTCCATCACAAACATATGTAACGAGGTAAAGGCCCGACTTATGTATTTGGAGTTGCTAGAACGATCTCGCGGGTCTCGCGTCAAGTTTTTCTATTCCCACTTTGAGGTGCCCGATGACGCTTAAGCTTTCTAATAAGGTCAACTACACGTTAACATGCGTTTTATAATAATGGGTATATGTGACTATTACGTCTTTATATTTATAGTATTAAATGGTGTTTAGACCCCATTTAAATATTAAAATTTGAAGGTTTTCTATCCCTAATAATATACACAAATCAACAGTCATGACACTTGAGAGCGACTTCAAAGAACTAGAGAAAGCCTATAGGGAGCTACTCGTTGCATACACTATTCTAACCGAAAAAAAGGTTAAGAGTAAGGCACCTGAGGCCCGTAAGGCTTTGATGAACATCATCAACATTGCGAAGGGCATGCGTAAGTCTGTGCAGGACTACAAGGACAGTATTTAAGCGATGTGTACGGAAAAAATTTAAACGCGGGCTTAAATATTGAGAGATATAGAGTTGGGTTTGGATTACCGTCTCCTTTTTTTTGACCGTTGGTATTTCACCTTTTGGGGTGTCATCTGGTCGAGTATAGCCCTTGTCCTGAGCAGACTCTCCAGGCAGATTTCACCCATACTGGGTGTTGGGTGTTGTCCAGCAGCGACAGCCAGTATCAACTCCGCGTCTTCAACAGATACCTTTAATTCTTCAAATCGAAGTGTCCTTGGGTCGGTGTCGTCTCCTTCTGTGATACGAAGTTTGGACGTTCTGGCCACCCGATGCCGTTTTGGACACCACCGCTTTTCAGGGGTGCGTGGCCCTCTTGGCCGCGTGATGCCCTCTTCCACCGGGCTATTGTTGTTATCGCCGTTTTGGGCGATTGTGAACATCTGAATGTAGGAATCCATAGTTAATATAGTAGTGGACTTAAATTCAATTTTCCAAGAAGCACGTTTTCAGTCGATTCTGTAAATGCCATAGGTCAAAGGGTAAAAAAAAACAAATTTTGATGCATTATTTAAATTTCTGCTTAGGCAAAATTCATGTACCCGATTTCGTCGTCATACAGGATGTAGTGGACGTGTGCCTTGTATACCCTCCCTAGGCGCTGGATTCTCCCGATGATCTGGGATTCGATGCTGCGACCCATAATTTTGTGCATGAATACCAGGTCCGTCGCGGACTGGAGGTTCAACCCAGATGCGTACTTCTCTCCATTGATGAGGAGGACGTTGACACCGTCGTAGGAATCCTGGAACTCCGTGGCCACGGCATGGATCTGGGAAGCGGTGCCTCCTAACCTCTTGAAACCAATTCCATTTTCCTTCATTTTCTTATCCATTTCGTTCAGTGACTCGTCGAACTTGGAGAAGATGATGGTCTTGCGGTGCTCCTTAGGCGCCTCGGGTAACTCCTTAATCCCCTCGAGCATTCCCTCAATGGTCACAATCTTTTCCTGCTTGTTGGGAAGGTTTTCACCCAGGATGATCTTTCTCAAGATATCGAACTTGGTCTTGTCCTTCTCTACGATCTCTTTGACGTCCTCTGGGATTTCTTCGGGTTCTTCTTCCTTCTTTTGCTCTTCCGTGATGATGTCTTCCAGGTCGAATCCTTCTTCCAGGAAGATGAGGTCTGTGAATCCAATCCTGGCTCTGCAGTTGGGACACTTACCTTGGATTGAGTTATGGTATCTCACCAGGTTTGTACCTTGAATTCCGCAGTCAGCACATAAGATCTTACCACAGCACCTGACGATGATGGCGTCGTCGTCATTCAGGTCGCAGCAGCACACGGGGCAGTCTCCCTCTTTGATGTTGTCCTTGACCCTGTCGATGGCCGTGCCACTCTCGGTCTTCGACACCTCGCACGCCTCTTGCACAGCAACCACCTTGTCCTTGATGTCGGGGTACTTGTACTCGATAGGACGCTGCTCGTACACGTGTTTCTGGTAGTACACGTCTTCTTCATCTGGGTCGTCCAGGTCAACGAAGCCGTCGATGTCCAATGTTTCAATCCACCCAAGCGTTGCTACGGAAAGCGTGTACTTGTCGTACTGGTTTTGGAGAATCTTTTTGAATATGTCCGTGATGTTGTCAGACTTGATGCCCGCGTGCTCCGCCGCTGTTCCGATGGCGTCACCGTTAAGCATCTCCATGATCTCGTTCGCCTTGTCTCCCGCCATAGCTCCAATCATCTGAAAATACTGCTTGTTCTTGTTGACCAAAGTGTGTGCCCAGAATACGGGTTTTCCGACAGATATGGAATCCTCTGTGTACTTCTCGTCGTTGCACACGTTCAATGTCTTCCTCAGGTGTGGCGTGCTGGCCATTTTTTGAAGGTCAATATTGTGGTATGTGAGAACGTCGTGTATGTTACCGTGTTCCACACTCTCACCGACCTTGCTGCCGTTGTGCATGCCGGTGGCACTAATGAACCACGTGAACAACCCGTTCATGAACGCGGTCGGGCGTGGCAACTTGATGATGTCATAGTCGTCAAGTACAACCCTGGACCAGCAGTGCCCCCTGCTGATGTTGGCGATGATGTTGTATATCTTACGCTGCTTCTTCTTGTTCTTTTCCTCAATGTAACCATTTATCTTGAACTCGCCAGTGATGTTTCCATTCTTGACGAGCACGATGTCGTAGTCGTTGACGGTCTTGTTTTGAATGCAATCGTATAGTTTCCTCAAATCATACACGCTTGCAATGGACAGCACCTTAAATGCGGTGAAGTCCTTGACTGCCTTCTTCCACTGGAGCACGACAGATGACGCGACAAATAGCAACGCGGGTTTCAGAATAAGGTCCTGGTGAAACCGCTTCTTAATGAAGAACGCCGACGCATCGAATGGTCCAAGCATTTTTTTGGTACGCCCGTTCGCTCGGCACACTTGGTATACCGGCTTATTATCAGGCATAGGTTTTGCCGCAATCAATGCTAATATCATAATCGTCTTACCAGACCCAAACTTTTCCGAGAGCAGTCCAGCACATGTTTCGAACCGCTTCTTTTGGTTTCCATACACCGTTAACCCAGTCTGTCCTTGTACGACACGGGTCTCCTCGAGTCCGAGCATTGCAGCCAGAACCGTCTGTTGGTGCAGCAGCAACTTGGTCTTAAACCCTTTTGGTGTCGGGTGATGCACGAAGTCGCCGTTCATCTTAATGCGCTCGTGTATGGTTTCCCTGTCGTCGGTAAACCGTTTCCCTTCACCAAGTGCGTTAATATCAGTCCCCATGTCCGAGTCCGAGTCAGTTAAGACCTCGGGGTCGTCAACTTTGTGGTCTAGCCTGTTTCTCTCTGCCGCGTAGCGGCGGATCACTTCAACCCCAATCTCTTCTTGAACAATATTCATCTGGAAATTTAATGCTTTTAAGATGCTTTGAATTTCAAGAAATAATAATACAATACCTGAATTCAATTTTGAATATGGAAATATCCGTTGTTTTCTCAATTCGTGATGCTAGAAAACCTTAGTTGGCTCGCTATGCCACTGTATATTTTTAGAGTCTCCTCGTCGCTTAGGCGTTTAATGGACTTACAGTCACCGCACTTACCCAAAACAAACAAATACTTAATAATGTCCAAAACATCGTCTTGACCTTCTTTTGTCCTAGGTTTACACGTGTACAGTTTTTGCAGCATATTTGACCGCAAGTCATCCCAGTTAGTTATGACCCATTTGTCGTCGTTGTATGTAAACGCGTTATCGTGTGTTTTCGCCAAGTCCACAACGTATAAACCCTGGAGTTCCTTATACTCCGGGTTGCGAAACACTATACCCACCAAATTTGACACTCTGTCTGACACTTGTTGTACGAAGGGTATATCGTCTTGTTTTGGTGCGGAGAGTATTCTCGGCAAATGTTCAGCCAGAATCTTTTTGATTGAGTCATTATTGTCATCCCAGTTAATGAAGTTAATGTTTATTTGCGTATTATGGTGATTTGATAAATCTATGGACGCGTCAACACCATTGTTTACATTACCATTTATAATCTGACCTTTCCCCTCCAATGTTAAAACCTTGTTGTTTAACTTTTTGTTATCTTCCTCTAGTTGCTTCACTTTTTCAAACAGAAGCAACATACCCCCATTTTTAATTTTACAAGTGTTGAAATGGTTCTTTACTGATTGCTTAGAACTAAGTTGTCTGTCACAAAACATACAGGCATTTTTAGG
>Ga0213868_10002212_pt1 | contig 18649 bp, 16 predicted proteins | sample PICome_9_FD_160087 | JGI IMG/M metagenome (GOLD analysis project Ga0213868, IMG submission 160087) | Coastal seawater microbial communities near Pivers Island, North Carolina, United States - PICO127 | ecosystem: Environmental > Aquatic > Marine > Coastal | place: USA: North Carolina...
AGGCGGCCATTTTTTCCGGCATATGCTCAATGCCCAGTGGCAACACATCGATGGGCAGATGATTGCCGGCAAAGCGTTTGATGGCGTAAAACTGAAAGACAAATTTTGCCGAGGGGTCGATGCCAATGACACGCTCGGCGTCAGCACCGAGCATGCGCCAGCAGTGATAGCCATTGCCACAGCCAACATCGAGAATGGTGCGACCTTTTAACGGCGCCAGATGGGGTAGCACGCGATCCCATTTCCAATCAGAGCGCCATTCGGTATCCAATGGCATACCAAATAAATTATATGGCCCTTTGCGCCAGGGGTGCAGACCCATCAAAGTGGCTTGCAGGGCCAGACGTCGGCCTTTGTCCATGAGACTGATATCGCCGATCTGCACACCGTTGCTAAAGTCGGTAAACAGGGGGTCGATTTCTGGCAGACGTCGCAGAGTTTCTTCCCACTCGGGCATATCTCCCCAGCGTTCGGGGCGCAGTTGTTGGGCAACTAGTTCGGGCAGGTCTTGGCTCCATTGACTGAGTTCGGACTCTTCGAGCCAAGAGAACAGCGGACCATAATCGAGAGAAGTGGGGATCATGCGCATACCTAAAATTTTAGTGGCAAATTATAAGGCATTTCAGCTATGGTTTGCGGCTTAGTAAACAAATAGTAACTAGAGTTTTTAAGCCAATGAACAGCGATACAATAGAACAGCGATTTGAGCAGCTCGAAGAAAAGCTGGCTTACCAAGAAATGACCAATGCCGAGTTGAGTGAAGAGATCTTTCGTCAGCAGAAAGAGATCGATACTTTGACCCTGGCCCACCAATCCATGGTGCAGCGAATGGAAGCACTGCAGGATGTGGCAGCCGAGGGAGATGGCTCCCAAAACGAGAAGCCTCCGCACTATTAAAACAATCTAATAAAGTCTAATACCATCGAGTCGCAATTCAACACAATTAACGGCTACGATGGTGTAATCTAAAACTTTTACAAGATAGTTCGGTAGCAGCGGACATCGATAAAAATAATAATCAATTCCACAGGGGAACCCCATGACGACTCCACAACTGAGTGCAGAGAATAAAACTGCTATTGATGCTTCATTTGCGGCCCACAAGGCCTATGCTTTGAAGCTGCGCAAGTCCACCTGTGCCCAGCGCCTCGAAGTGCTGGCGCGCTTCGAAACAGTATTTAAAAACTCCTACGATAAGATTTATGCCTCAGCCCTAGCGGATTTTGGTAAGCCGGGGGCGGAAGTAGATATAGCTGAAATTATGATTGTGCTGTCTGAGCTGGCGCATACGCGCAAGAAATTGAAAAAGTGGATGAAGCCGGTATCCGTGCGTGCGTCCATGACTATGCTCGGCACTTCTTCAAAGATTGTTACCGAGCCCAAGGGCACCAGCCTGGTGATCTCGCCGTGGAACTATCCCTTTAACCTGACTTTCGGTCCGATGATTTCGGCGATTGCTGCCGGTTGTACTGTGATTATTAAGCCTTCGGAAATGACGCCGCATATGTCCCAGGTGATTGCGGAGATTGTTGAAGAGGCATTTCGTCCGGAAGAAGTCAGCCTGTTTCAGGGTGAAGCGGATGTTTCTAGCTACTTAACCAGTCTGCCTTTTGACCATATCTTCTTTACCGGCAGCCCGGCTGTTGGCAAACATGTTATGGCTGCGGCGGCAAAAAATCTTACTTCAGTAACTCTGGAGCTGGGTGGCAAGAGCCCGGTGATTGTCGACAAGAGTGCAGATCTGATGAAGACTGCGCGCAGTGTTTCCTGGGGCAAGTTCAATAACAATGGCCAGACCTGTATTGCGCCGGACTATCTGTTTGTTCACGAGAGCATTAAAGACGAGCTGATGGTTGAGCTCAAGGCCAGCATGGCGAAACAGTATGGCGAAGGCAGCGATGCTCAAGCCAATGGCGATTACTGCCAGGTGGTCAATTCAGGCCATCACGGTCGTATCTCTGGGCTCTTGTCTGAGGCCTTGGCCGGTGGCGCTGAGTTAATTACTGGCGGTCAGACCGATGACGCTGAGCGCTTTATTGCACCCACGTTGCTTCAGGGCATGACAGCTGACTCACGCATTATGAACGAAGAAATTTTTGGCCCAGTACTGCCGATTATGACCTTTAGCGATCTCGATGAAGTGATTGGCTATATCAATGATAAGCCGAAGCCATTGGCGCTGTACTTTTTCGGTCGCGACAAAGCAGCGATCAATAAAGTGCTGGAAGAAACCAGCGCTGGTGATACCTGTATCAACCAGGTGGTGATGCACTTTGTGCATCCCAACTTACCCTTTGGCGGTGTTAACAATAGCGGTATTGGCAAGTCTGGCGGCGAGTGGGGTTACAAGGCATTTTCCCACGAGCGCAGTGTGCTGCAGGATAAGTGGGCCAGCGGTCATATGATGCACCCTCCCTACACGCCGAAGGTACGCAAGCTGATCAAGACGATTACTGGATTGGTCAGTCGCTAGACACTTGATTAGTGCTGTTTAATCGCCACTAGTGAGGCAAAGTTAAAACATTGAAACCAAGGGCTTGCGGCGTTAAATCCGCAGGCCTTTATTCTATTGATGTGGGTCTCAAGGGTTTCTGGAAGCAGGAAGTTTTCCAGGGAGTCACGCTTTTGACTGATCTCTAAATCACTGTAACCCTGGGCACTTTTAAACTGATGATGCAGTTCCGACAGCAGTTGGTTTAAGGATTCAGGTTCAAATAATAACTTCTCAGAAATCACCAGACAGCCACCGGGATTCAATCCGGCATAAATCTTTTCCAGCAGCGCCTGACGCTTTTCAATCGCAATAAACTGCAGGGTGAAATTCATCACCACCAGTGAGGCATTGCTGATCTCAATATCACAGATATCCGCTTCCAGCAGCTGGATTGTGGCTGTGGATTGCTGTTTTTCTAACACGGAGTGGCAGCGGGCGAGCATGGCCGCTGAGTTATCTACCGCCACTATGCTAACGCCTGGCTGCTTAATGTGCTGTGCTATAGCCAGAGATGAGGCACCCAGTGAACAACCCAGGTCATAACAGTTGCTGTCTGGCTGCACGTAGCGCGCCGCCAGTTCACCACAGAGATTAATAATTGTCTGATAGCCGGGCACTGAGCGCTGAATCATATCCGGGAATACATCCACCACCGCTTCGTCAAAGGCGAAGCGGGGGACATTGCCCAATGGGCTGGCAAATAGGTCGTCCAGTTTAGATTTGTCACTCATAATGCTCAAACCGCAATAATATCCAGGCCTGTTTTAGCGGCCAGATCGGTGTTGGTAATCACCGCTGTTTGAGCCACTTCAGGACGCAGGTACTGAGCCGCAACCCGTTTTAGATCCGCATCAGTTACGGCTAGTACACGATTGCGAAATTCGCTGATCGAGGCTTTGCTGCGACCATTGAGTTCACCGTGAAATGCCTGCATGGCTTCGCCAGCGGGGGAGGCGGGTTTATCCATGCCGCCAATCACACCCAAAATGGCTTCTTCTACGCTATCGCCGCCGAGGGGTTTGTCCATCAGCCATTTAATCGAGTTATCGAAGTCGGTCAATGTGCCTTCAATGCGCGGATCGCGGTAGGAGTAAAAGCGGAATGCGCCAGACTGATTATCCTGTGATGCGCCACCACCGTAGGCGCCACCCTGTTCGCGAATGGTGCGGTGTAGATAGCCATTGCGCAACACGCCACCCAGTACTGTCAGGGCCGCTGAATCAGCATGACTCGAGGGCACTGTGGCATAGGCTTTGGCACAGAAGCTCACCTGAGTATTGGCGGTCCAGCAGTGCTTAACCGGTTCCAGTGTGGGCTGGTAGTCGATCAGATTGTTGGCCAGGGCGGCCATTTGATGGTCGCCGCCAAAGGTGCTGTTGATACTTTGCTTAAAGCCATCCAGTCGATGTTCTTCGGCCACCAGTAGATACTCTCGCGGCTGACCCAGTACCAGCTGATGAATCTCTTCCAGCTGGGCTGCGAGAGACTCTAGGCCGGCTTGGGTCTCAAGGCTCTGGTCAAGTGCTTTAATTTGCGCCAGGCCACTCATGCCACCCCAACGTTGGTTTAAATAGGCATTGGCCGAGAGGCCGCTGGCCGCTGCGGTCATCGCCAGAGCATGACCACTGCCGACAATTGACGACTCACGGTGAGTGCGTATCTGCGACACCAGTTCTCGCAGTCGCGAGAGCTCATCAAAGCGCGCATTTTGCATCGACTCATGCATCAGGTCGCTCATGGCACTTTGGTTGCGGGCCAGACCTTTGGCCCAGAAGCTAATATTGCCGTGTAGTTGATCCAAGTGATCTTTGTCACTGCGCACTGAGGCAGAGGCGGAATAGGAGCCCACCACGCTGGAGTGCCATAGCTGAGTGGCCTGGTAGTCTCTGTTGCCAACACCCATTTCAGTTACACAGGTGCTGTAGAGGGGCAGCAGATCCATTTGTTTTTGGGTTAGAGCGGGCATCGGCATAATGATCTGCTGATAGGCGAGGCCATTGGTGCCGGCGCTATAACTGGTTAGGGGCAATGGTGCGCTATCGACACTGTGACGCTCGGCATAGGCAATATCCACTGGCACATCTTCAATGCCAACCTTGGGCAAGATATCCAGATTCTCTTCCATTTCCTGGCGTGCTTTAAGGGCTGCGGCCTTGTCCACTATGGCCTGCTTTTCGCTGTCGCTCAGCTTGGCCTGAATGGCTGCCAGCTGATCTTTCTCGGCCTGATCTCTGCTGTTGGCCAGCTGGTGATCGGGCTTCATCACCAGACGAATACGGTGCTGGTTATTGATCAGCAAATTCTGCGCCAGAGACTTAATAAACTCTGGGTTTTGAATCTGCTGCTGAAGCTTTTCTAGTACCGGATCCAGATTTAACAGCGCCACCGGATCGCCGCGATGAGTGGCGCTACTCAGTGAGGTAAGAATCAAGTTGAGACCATAGGGATAGCCGCCACCGGAGACTTCACGCTGAGACAGTTCCAACTGGTGCAGACTGGCAGCCACCTGTTCCAGGGGCAGGCCATTGTCGGCCACATCTTGCAGCACATCGAGAATCAGTTTTTCCACTGCATCGGCTTGCTCAGGATTGGAGCCTTCGACACCACAGGCAAAACAGAGCTCTTTCTGGGAATCTTCGAGGCCGCACATGGGCGAGGGCGAAGTACCCAGATCAGTGGTTTCCAAGGCTTTCAGTAATGGCGAACCGCTATTGTCGAGGAGCACGCTGGCCAGCAGGCGCGCTTCCATGGTGGCTTCTAAGTCGGTTGAATCCCCGAGCAGCCAGGATATAACTATATGGCTGTGGTCTTGCAATGGCTCTTGGTCATCGGCGGCGTAGAACTCTTCGAAATACTGTGGGCTGGTGTAACGCTGTTCGTCGGTCACGGCTATATGGCAGTCGAGCTTTTCAAAGCGACTCAGGGCATTGGTTTCAAAAGTCGCTTGATGTTCGGCGGCAGCAATATCACCAAAAGTAACAAAGATCGCGTTGCTCGGGTGATAGTGAGTCTTGTAGAAGGCCTTAAATTGCTCGTAGCTCAGGTTCGGAATATCCGCTGGCTCGCCGCCACTGTTGTAGTGGTAGGTGCTGGTGGGATAGAGATGCTTGCTCATGGTCTGCCACAGGGTCGAGTTGATCGAGCTCATAGCGCCTTTCATTTCATTGAACACTACACCTTTGTAGGTCAGTTCGGAGCTGGCATCGGTTGCATCGGCAAACTCTAAACGATGGCCTTCCTGAGCAAAGTCCAAGGGATCCAGGCGGGCAAAAAATACCGAATCCAGATACACGTCGAGAAGGTTGTTAAAGTCTTTTTTGTTCTGGCTGGCAAAGGGATAAGCAGTCCAGTCAGAACTGGTGAAGGCATTCATAAAGGTATTGAGTGAGCGCCGGATCATCATAAAGAAGGGGTCGCGCACCGGATATTTTTCACTGCCACAGAGCGCGGTGTGCTCGAGGATATGCGCTACACCAGTTGAGTCCATAGGCACAGTGCGCAGAGCGACGAGGAATACATTCTCTTTATTATCGGCGGCGAGGTGAATATGTTGCGCACCTGTAACTCGGTGGCGATATTCCTGGTAGCAGACATTAAGGGACGGTATCTCTTGCTCGCGCAACAGCTCAAACGCTGGGTGATGGGTCATAGGGGCTTTGCTCTGTGGATTGCTCTGTGGATTGCTCAGTCAGGTAGAAAAATTCAACCTGCTGCATTCTACTGCATGTGACTGGTGGGGGAAATGCCGCCGGGCAATAGTTACCGGCTTTGGCTCTTGATCTTAAATATTGGCTTTGGTCCGCCTGCGATACTCAATAGGGGTGGTTCCCTCCCAGCGTTTAAAAGCACGGTAAAAGGTACTGGGCTCAGAGAAGCCGGTGAGATAGACAATTTCACTGATCTCTTCGTCAGTTCTCGATAGCAGTCGCTTGGCCAATGAACGACGATGGTCGTTGAGTAGTCTTTGAAAGCTGGTGTCGGCTGTATTGAGCTGATGTCTGAGATTGCGCGGGGTAATTTCGAGCTGTTCGGCAACTCGCTCCAATGTCACCTCAGCACTTTCCAGTAGGGCGGCAATCTGAGTGCGCACCAGACGAACAAAATCCTGCTGCTGCAATCGCGCCAGATGCTGGTCGGCGGCCTTAACATGCAAGTTGAGTAGCTCGGGCTCCGCATTCAGCGAGCGGTAGTTGAGTATCTCCGGAGAAAAGTAGAGTTGAAATGAGGGCGCATTAAACTCTACCTCGCACTGAAATATACGCTGATACTCGGCTAGGTTTGTATTGGGGGGATGGTTAAAGACAATTTTTTCCGCCTTAAACGCTCCGTCGGTAACTGCTTGAAAGGATTTAATCAGCCCCAACACCATGGCTTCAGCCAAATGGGATGTGGCGTACTGGTGCTCGGTAAAATAGCTGGTCAGGCAGGGCCTTGGCTGTTCGCTGAGCTGACCGTGGAGGGCATCACTGATCAGGCGCTGATAACTAATTACCCGGCGCAGGCCATCGCCAAAGGTGGCGCTACTGAGAAATAGATACTCGAGAATCTGGCCCTTATAGACAGGCATTTTCTCCCCCAGGTGCAGGCCTATACAGGGGTCTCCGGAAAGCTCCACCGCGGCTTTCCAAAAATGCGGTTGGCCCGAGAATTGAGTGCGCAGGTTACTTTGGTAGAGTTGCTCGGGATCCAATCCACTGCGGCGCAGCACGGCGTCGGCGTCGACACCCAGATTGGCCAAACCTTGATATGCCAGTCTGACTAAAGTTCCCGCATCGGTTAAACCTGACATACACTTACCTAGTAACTCTATTATATTTTTGCCTGTGCGTATCATACACGATTGGCCGAAATGACAATATAGAGTTTTTTTACTGCCAATGATTACCAGGGAGGTTTCAAGCAGAATGATAAAGATGAATAGTCCTAATCCCCAATCCAATAACCGCCATAGCGACCCAACAGATGTTGGCCTTCCGCCTATTGTGCTCGACCATTTACCGAATATGCCGTCGTTGTTAGGCCGTGCCGCGTTTAAGTCTGGCTACTACCAGCTCGGTGATGTGCTGCCGGCCCTGAGCACAGAGATTAATCACCTGCGTATCCGCGAACATGATTTGCAGGCTTATCGAGTACTCTGTGGTTTCACTGACAATTCAGTGTTGCCAGCGACCTATCTGCATATGCTGTCCTTTCCCCTGTCATTGAATCTGCTGATTCAGCAGGATTTCCCCATGAAAGCCATGGGCCAGGTTCATCTGCGCAATCAGATCTCGGTGCTGGAAGAGTTCGATCTGCGGGCTTCGATCAGTATGAAAGCTACAATTGGTAGCAGTGAACTGACCAGCCGCGGTGTTGAGTGGGATATAGATGTGACTGCTTCGGTGGACAATCAGCTGGTGTGGTCTAGCACTTCAACTTACTTGAATCGCTGTAAAACAGGTATAGCTGCAGTGCGACAGCAAGAGGTGTCGCCACAGGGAAATGCCCAAGACTGGATCGTTGAAGCAGATATTGGTCGCCGCTACGCGAAAGTTTCGGCTGATTACAATCCCATTCATCTTTCGGATATCACCGCTAAATTATTTGGTTTTAAACAGGCGATTGCCCACGGCATGTGGTCGAAAGCGCGCTGTTTGGCCGCACTTGAAGACAAGCTGCCGACTTCTGGCTACAGCGTTGATGTGGCATTTCACCGGCCATTGTTTTTACCCTCTGAGGTAGTCTTTAATAGCGCCGTAAACCAACAGGGTGAGAGCTTCTCATTAACCAATAAAAAAAGTGGAGTTCTCCACTTGCTAGGCCAAATCTCATAGGAGAGTAGTAATGCCTGATTATAAAGTCCCGGTAAATGATTACCTGTTTCTGTTCAATGATGTGCTCGATATGCAGAGCAAATACAAAGACGTGCAGGGCGGAGGCGAAGCCACCACTGATATGGTTGAGGCGATCTTTACCGAAGCAGCCAAGTTCTGTGAAAACGAATTGGCGCCGATCTATCAGAGCGGCGACGTCGGCTGTACTTGGGATGATGGTGTAGTTACTACACCTGCAGGCTTTAAAGAGGCCTATCAGAAGTTTATTGAAGCCGGTTGGACCACTTTGACCGGGAGTACCGAGATGGGTGGCCAGGGCTTGCCGTCGTCTATTGGTATCGCCATCAATGAAATGATGACTACTGCCAACTGGGCTTGGGCCATGTATCCGGGTCTCAGTGAAGGCGCGGTTGCAACTCTTGAAACCAGCGGTACTGAGCAGCAGAAGAAAGACTATTTGGTCAAGCTGATCAGCGGCGTTTGGAGTGGCACCATGTGTCTCACCGAGCCTCACTGTGGTACTGATCTCGGTTTGATGAAGACCAAGGCCGTGCCCAATGATGACGGCAGCTATAAGGTCAATGGCACGAAGATCTTTATCAGTGCTGGTGAGCATGACCTGACTGAAAATATTGTCCATATTGTATTGGCCAAGTTGCCGGATTCGCCCAAGGGCACCAAAGGTCTGTCGCTGTTTATTATTCCTAAGTTCCTGGTTGCTGAAGATGGCTCTGCGGGAGAGCGCAACGGCGTTCGCTGTGGTTCTATCGAGCACAAGATGGGTATTCACGGTAACGGTACTGCGGTACTGAACTTTGATGATGCCAAAGCCTTTTTGATCGGCGAACCCAACCAGGGTTTGGCGGCGATGTTTACTTACATGAATGTGGCCCGTATTGGCACGGCCAGCCAGGGTGCTGCTGCAGCTGAGCGCTCTTATCAGGGTGCCGCTAAGTACGCTCGCGAGCGCCTGGCCATGCGTTCTATCTCTGGTGTCAAGAATCCAGATGGCCCGGCTGACGCCATTGTCGAGCACCCAGATGTCCGTCGCATGTTGCTGACCCAGCGGGTTATTGCGGAAGGCGGGCGTGCCATGGTGACTTACGCCAGCCAGTTTGCCGATGTCTACCGTGCCGGCAACAGTCAAGCCGAGCGCGATGCTGCGGAAGTCCGTTTGGGTTTTTGTACCCCCATTTTGAAAGGTTTTATTACTGAGTTGGGTGTTGAAGCAGCCAACCATGGTGTCCAGGTATTTGGCGGCCACGGTTATATCAAAGAGTGGGGCATGGAGCAGATTCTTCGCGACAGCCGCATTGCCACATTGTATGAAGGCACTACAGGTATTCAGGCCTTGGATTTGGTCGGCCGCAAAGTATTGATGGACAAGTTTAAACAGCTCAATGTCTTTACCGGCGAGATGCTTAGCTTTGCCGGGCAGTTTTTGCCCTGGAAGAAAGCACCCCAGGCCAAGCAGATGCGCAAGCAGGCTTGGACCATTGCCAAGCTGGCGATTAAGTGGCGCTATCTGGCTTATCGCATGGCCATGAGGGCCAAGAAAAACCCAGACAATGTGGGTGCTTCCTCGGTGGATTTCCTGATGTACTCCGGCTATACCTACATGGCCTTTATGTGGGCGCAGATGAGTTTCGCCGCGCACAAGCAGTTAGCTGCCGGTGAAGGGGATAAAAATTTCTTGGAATCCAAGTTGCACAGTGCCGAGTTTTTCTTTGAGCGTATTCTGCCCAGGGCCGATGCTCATGCTAAAACCCTGAGTGCCAACATTGAAAGCCTGATGGCCATGCCGACTAGCTACTTTGAGTAGAGACTAGCTCGTAAAAAAGAGCTCGTAAAAAAGGGGTTCGTAAAAAAGAGCATAGAAACAACAGTTCAAAAACCCTGCAGTGTTCTCTGCAGGGTTTTTTTACGTCCGCAGTTTTTAATACCTAATATAGGGTCGAAATAAGTGACAGGCTGCAGCAGCATTGCTACAGTCCAGCGCAAATAAAATAGTTAAGGGAAGAGATAATGGAATTTGCAGATGTGGTTAAGGCGCGGCATTCGTACCGAGGATTTTTACCCAAAGCGGTGGATGAGAAAACCTTAAAAGAGATTTTTGAACTGGCCAGCTGGGCACCCTCCAACTGTAATATCCAGCCTTGGCATGTGCATGTTCTGTCCGGTGACGCCTGCAACCGCATGCGTGAAAAGATGAAAGCGGCGGCGATGAAAGATCCCAGCGGCAATCCAGATTTTCCTTGGCAGGGCAAGTTTAGCGGCGACTACCGCGAACGTCAGATCTGTTCTGCATTGGGACTCTGGGAGCATCAGGGTGTCACCCGGGAAGATAAAGAAAAGCGCGCCTGGTCATGGATGCGCAACTTTGAATTCTTCGATGCACCCCATATTGCGTTTATCTTTGTTACCGATGAATTTCCCGAAATAGTGCGTCTGGCCGGGGATACGGGTATGTATGCTCAGACCTTGATGCTGGCGCTAGAGAATGCCGGCTTGGGTTCTTGCCCTCAGACCTCTGTGAGCTGTTATCCGGATCTGGTCCGTGAAGAGTTGGGTATAGAGAGCCGGTTTAAATTGATGATGGGCCTCTCTTTTGGCTATGTGGATCATGCTGACAGCGCTAACAATCTGCGTACTGATCGTGCAGCTTTAGAGCAGTCTACGACCTTTCATAGCTAGATTTTTTTGAGCGGAATTTTCGACCAGAATCAGGCCGCCTGAATGCAGTTTCGGCCTGATGCTTTGGCCCTATAGAGCGCCTGGTCGGCACTTTTTAAAACCTGCTCAAATGGATTAAAACTGCCATTTAGGTTTGCGCTGTCACTGCTGGCAACTCCAATACTCACAGTCAGGCGCAAATTACTTTTTCTCCTGCTGGCACCGCGCCTGGTCTCCCCCTCTTTGAGTTTTTTTGGACGATGCTGTTTATCCCGCACTACCATATCGTAGTTGGCTATGGCTTGACGGCAGGTTTCCAGAGCATCTAATACTTCCTGTTGGCTTTTACCTTTAAATAACAGACAGAACTCCTCACCTCCATAGCGAAACGGTTTGCCGCCCTCAGCGGTTTGTTTGAGTAGACTGGCAATCACTCGCAGCGCTTGATCTCCCAGATCATGACCAAACTGATCGTTGATCTTCTTAAAATAATCCGCATCCACCATGGCCACGCTATAGGGTCCGCGCAATGTCTTGGCGGTCTGTTGCAGGGCGCGACGATTGCCAATCTGGGTTAGGTCATCACGGTAGCCAATCTGTAACAGGCTCACAGTGAGATTGATCGCCAGCAGCAGACCCATGCCGGAAAACATAAACGCCGAGACGCTATTGAGCTGGATCCAGCCATAGGTGATCAGGCTCATCAGCGAACAGCCGAGCACGGAGTTGTGAATACTCTGCTGCCGACAGAGGCTTAAGCCTAGGGACAGGCTGATGGCAGCAAAATAGAGGAGCCAACTCAGGGCTGAGAGGTAGGTACCCATAAGGCCATTGCTCAGAGCGCTGCTGGCTGAGGTTAAAAAGAGTTGCTGATTGATTGCCAGTAGGCCGGAGACTAAAAGAACAATCAATGGCGTTAGCAGTATCGGCAGCAATGCCTGTAGCTGCAGGCAGCTGCTCTGTGGCAGCAGTGCATAGGTAATCATCAGCGCCGGGCTGAGCAAGGTTAGCAAATAGAAAACCTGACTGGCGGGCTGGGAGTTTAGCGGCGACTGCAGATAGGTTTGAATCAGCCAATAGGCACATAGCAGACTGATGCTAATGCCTGCCTCCAGCGCATGATTACTGAGGAGCGCCAACAGGGTTGCCAGCCCGAGTAAAATATAGGGTAGCTGCAGCAGTAAAAAGTCTAGTTGGTTGTTGCTGTTTAGGGGGTGATCGGCAAGTAGGTAGCGTAACAGTAAAGCGGTCACCGCGCAGGTGAGCGGCAATAGAAGACGCACAATTGTCGATAACATAAAAACCGGCTCACTGCTTCTTAAGGAACATTTGCTTAATAGTAGTCAATTTTTATGGCTGATGACGCTAAACCAGGATCTGCAGGAGCCCCACCAGACTAGTGCTCAACAGCACCCATCCGAGAATCTGATAAAAGCGCGCATTGCTGGCTTGCAGTAGGCGGTGATGGAATTTTTGTCCGACCAGATGACCGATTCCGGCAAAGGGTAGCAACCAGAGTGACGCCATTAGCTGGAGATCGACTCCTGCTAGGGCAAAGGCAAAGAGCTTGATGCTGACTAGCACAAACCAGAGCACAAAAAGCGTATTGCGAAACTCATGGGCTTGGATATGGCGCATGGCCACGGCAATCACTAGTGGTCCACCGATCAGGGAGGTGCCGCTGATATAGGCGCCCAGTATCAGAAAGACCGTATCCAGCAGGCGGCTGTTGCTCTGCAGTGGCCTGCCGATGATGTAGGTGATGGCATAGGCGCTAATTAGTAGAAAGATAATGCTGTTCATCAGGTTGCTGGGCAAAATCAATAGACCCAAAACACCGGCCAGTTTCGGAATCAGCATTATCAGTAAGGCGTAGCGTACAAAGGGCCAATTAATGGTTGCTTGGAGCACCTCAGGCTGTTCTCCTGAGGCAGCGGCGCGATTGGATAAGAGCAGTGTTAGGGCTGCAAAAAATAATAAATGAAGGGAGATAATCGGCAGAAAAAATAGCGGATCATTGTGGATAAGCAGTAGAAAGGGAATAGTAAACAGCGCGCCGCCAAAGCCAAATCCGGCGCGCACAAAGCCGCTCCAGATAAAGACGATAATAATCAGTGCGTACTGATACCACTGGAAATCCGAGTCCATCTAAGTCGCCTCTCTAATGGCCGCTCTAGTGACCACAGCCGCCGCTACCGTGAACATGGCCGTGGCCAATCTCGTCGTCGGTGGCAGGGCGAATGCTGATTACTTCGATGTCAAAATGTAGGTTTTTGCCCGCCAGTGGATGGTTCATATCCACATCGGCATTGAATTTCCCCAGCTTGACAATGGTACCGGGCTTAACGCCGTTTTCAGTGTTGACGTTAATCGCCTGACCCGCGGATAACTTGCCTTCATGCTTAAGGTATTTAGTTGGGATGCGCTGCATATTGTTGACGTTGCGCAGTCCATATCCCTCGGCTGGGCTAACACTGAAAGAACGCTTTTCGCCCTCTTCAGCACCGGCAATCGCCGCTTCAAAACCGCGAATCATCTGTCGGTGGCCATGGAGATAAACCATTGGCTCTTGGCTGTCGTAACTTTTATCGAGGATCAGGTCATTATCATCTTTGAGCTGATAGTGAAGGGTGATAACGTGATTGTGTTTGACGTGCATTGGGCTGACCTCTGGTGCAAGAATTCTGAGGGCTGCAGTCTACATGAGTTGTGCCGCCTGCAACATTGCCGCAAGCACTAAATACCAAGCACTACGTTACGCAAACCAATCTAAGTAATCGAGCGAAGGAGAATGGCAGTCATGTCAGGGGTAAGTAAAGATCGCGAAATAAATGCCGGGGGTGGCAGCCAAGATGATCTCGAGGAGGGCTTTGATGCGCTGTTTGGCGATTCTGTTGAGCCACTGCACGGCAAAGGCGCGGCCTTTGTCGCTAAGTCCGCTCAGCTGACGCCTGGTGTATTGGCCCGGCGCGAGGCTGCCCAGCTAGAGATTGAGGGCGAGGGTAACTTCCTCGATCCGGATAGCATTATTGAGCAGGTTGCTGCATTGGACCCCCTGGAGTTTTCTCGTCCCGGTGTACAGCATGGTGTGTATAAAAATCTGCGCATGGGTAAGTATGAGATTCAGTCCCGCCTCGATCTGCATCGTCATACAGTGGAGCAAGCGCGCACTGCGCTGTGGAATTTTGTCGATGATTGCCAGAGGCACTCGGTGCGCTGTGCACTGATTACTCACGGCAAGGGTGAACATCTTGCGCGACCTGCGGTGCTTAAAAGCTGTGTCAATCACTGGTTAAAACAGTTTGATCAGGTGCTGGCTTTTCATACGGCGCAGAAGTATCACGGTGGCTTGGGCGCCACTTATGTATTGATTAAAAAGGGCAGTGCTGCCCGTCAAAGTACCAGTGAAAAACTCGAGCAGGCGGGGCACTATAAACCCTAAGACCCAAGCCTCAGGCAGTAGCGTCATTTGATCTTTTTCTTTAAAACCAGCGTATTAGCCCAATAATAATTAGAATGATTCGGAGCGCCGGGTCATGGTTACTGGGTCAAGCTATGAATCTGTTTATGGGTCTCGACGTGCAACTTATGTTCGAGGCTATCCCACTACTTGTTGCAATCGCTGTGAGCGCCTGGTTGGTGAGCCTTGTGATTGAGGATATCAGTATTGTCGACTATCTTTGGTCGCTAATGCTTCTGGGCAGCGCAGGCACCTATGCTTACCGGACCGGTTTTGACAAGGATCTCAGCACTGTCAATGTGGTTCTTCTGTTTATGGTCGCAGTTTGGGCCCTACGGCTGAGCGCTTTTCTGATACTCCGTGGACGCAACCGCGGTGAAGAGCGGCGCTATCAGGCGATGCGAAAAAAGTTAGCATCTAATTTTGCGTTAAAGAGTTTGGTTAATATTTTTCTGCTCCGGGCGCTTTTGATTTGGCTGCTCAGCTCGCTGTTTGTTGTGGCACTGAGTTCAGTGCCGAGCCTTAGCTGGAGTCTCTGGCACACAGTAGGCGCAGCACTCTGGTTGTTTGGCTTTTCCATGGAGGCTCTAGCGGATCTGCAGCTGTATCGATTTAATCAGCTGGTGGTGCGTGATTCCGAGACTCTGAGTACCGGCCTATGGCGCTATTCTCGCCACCCGAATTATTTTGGCGAGTGCTGTGTCTGGTGTGGCTGGGTTGTGTTCGCCATTCCCTCCGCAAGCGCCGCAACCCTGCCTTGGCTATTGCTTGCGCCGATGATTATGATGGCACTGTTGTTAAAACTATCCGGGATTCGTCATATGGAGCGGGGCATCACTCAGCGTCGCCCTAACTACCGGCAATATATTGAAACCACCAGTGCATTTATTCCCTGGAAGCCAGCGCAAAGAATAGGCCTAGATCTATGATTCGCAGTTTAATTACTCTGTTCTTTTCTCTTTCCGTTGGCCAGGCAGTCGCCAGCGAGTCTGGGAACTTGAGAGTGTTAGATTTTGACGTGTTTCTAAACGACCGCGAAGTGGGTAAACATAGGTTTGAACTGCTGGAGCAGGGTGAGTCGGTAGCGGTCTCATCGACCATGTCGCTGGATTTCAAACTGTTTAAAATAAAGCGTGTTACATATAGGCATCAGGCCAATGAGATCTGGCAGTCCGGTTGTCTGGTAGGGCTGCAGAGCGAAACTGAAAAGCAGGGCAAAACGGTGGCCGTCGAAGCCGTTAGTGATCAAAGTGGACTTGTTATTCAGCGGCCCAAAGGGCTAGAAACGATTACTGGCTGTGTGCGTGGTTTTTCCTATTGGAACCCCCAGTGGTTAGAGGGTGAAAATCTGTTAAACGCGGAGACGGGGATCAATAATCCAGTAGAAATAAGTTCCGAAGTTTCTGAGCAGGACAATATTACCCATATAAAAATTGCGCTACCTAAAGTCGATATAGATCTGCAATACAGTGCCGCAGGCGAGTGGCTGTCTCTGCAGACCGAGCTCTTAATTGGTGGGACCCTGCGCTATAAGCGGGTTCTTTAGACGACAGTATTGATAAGAACAGAGAGCGGAAAAATGCAAATATGTAAACTAGTGGCCACAGCTGTATTGATGTTCGCTCTCACCGCCTGCAGCAGTCAGCCGCCGATGGCTACGGTAGATAGGGTGGATCTGCCGCGCTTTATGGGCGACTGGTATGTGATTGCCAATATCCCAACCTTTCTTGAGAAAGATGCCCACAATCCGGTGGAGTCTTATGCACTCAATGCAGATGGAACCATTGCCACTACCTTTAGATTTAATGCAGGTTCTTTTGAGGGCGAAGAGAAGGTCTATCATCCCCAGGGTTTTATTCGCAACACTGATAGTAATGCGGAATGGGGAATGCAGTTTCTCTGGCCGATTAAGGCTGACTACCGCATTGTCTACTTAGATGAGGATTATCAATACACAGTGATTGGTCGCAACAGTCGCGACTATGTGTGGATTATGGCGCGCAGCGCGCAGATTCCGGATCAGACCTACGCTGAGTTGCGCGACTTTGTTATCGACCTCGGCTATGACCCAGCCTTGTTGCAGAAAGCTCCTCAGCAGGTGCGCAAGTAAGTGCCGCTGTATGGCACCTGTAGCTGGGAAAGTGCACGACTCTAAAAGTTTGCTGCCGATGCAGGGGATTCCTCTACTAGGGTCGAGATGAGATAAGTTGTGCTCGGCGTGACGCAATCTATCTTGTCTTCTCGGCAGAGATCTGCTGTTTGTTTTGGACTGGTGGCTTGGCTCTATCTGGATTGTCGGCGCACAATTTTCTCTCTGTTATTTTTTGGGCTACTGGCTGCACCTCTAATGGCCTTTAGGGGCCTGTACTCTGTTAACGAGTATCTTGGTTTTTGCATGTAAATCGATATGCACCAAGACTATAATTGTGACGACTTTTTTCTCGCTACTATATCTGGCGTCTGGCCTAAGCAGAGGTGCGGCTTTAATTTAAAAAAAACCTCTTGTAGCCTCCAACAACCACTAGACTATTAAGTCACCAGTTATCCAGCACCGAACAACCATCAAGGACCCCACAGTGACCAACCCACTTTTAGAAACCCATGAATTACCGCCCTTTACTGCTATTCGCCCTGAGCAGGTCGAGCCTGCCATCGAAAAACTGATCGATCAAAATCGCACTGCTCTCGAAGCACAGCTTGCCGGTCTAAAAGAGGTCACTTGGGATTCCCTTATTGAGCCAATTGATAGGCGCAATGATATGCTCAATCAAGCCTGGTCTCCGGTAAGCCATTTAAACAGCGTGGTAAATTCTGATGCGCTGCGGGAAGCCTACAATAATTGTGTGGGAAAGTTGGCCCAATGGGAGACCGAAGTAGGGCAGAATCAAGGGCTCTTCCAGGCCTATAAAACCCTCTCGGAAAGCGAAAGTTTTGCTGGTTTAACCCAGGCCCAACGTCACAGCATCAAGCTGGCGCTGCAGAGTTTTCACCTTTCCGGCGTTTCACTGCCCAAAGACAAAAAACAGCAATTTTCCAGATTAACCCAACGATTAGCCGAACTTAGTAGCACGTTTGGCGATAATCTTATGGATGCGACTCAAGCTTGGAAGCTGCTCATCACCGATGCCGAAGAACTGGCCGGAGTCACCGACAGCTCTTTGGCGCTGTTCGCCCAGGCCGCTGCAGAAAAAGATCAGAGCGGTTATTTACTCACTCTGGATCAGCCCTGTTTTATCGCTATCATGACCTATGCCGACAGTCGCTCATTGCGTGAACAGATGTACCAGGCTTTTACCACCCGTGCCTCTGATCAAGGTCCATATGCTGGACAGTGGGATAACAGTGCAATCATTGATGAGACATTAAAACTGCGCCATGAACTGTCCCAGATACTGGGCCTAGGTAACGCTGCCGAAGTCTCACTGGCGCCGAAGATGGCCAGCTCAACCAGTCAGGTGATGAGCTTTCTAAACGACCTCGCCAAGCAGGTTAAACCCCAGGCGGAAAAAGAATTTGCCGAGCTCTCCGCTTTTGCCAAAACAGAGCTGCAGATCGATGATCTCCAGGCTTGGGATATTGCCTATGTGTCGGAGAAACTGCGCACTCAACGCTATGCTATCAGTGTTGAAGAGCTGCGCCCCTGGTTTCCCGTCGAGCGCGTTTTAGAGGGTCTCTACAGCATTGCCGGCCGACTGTTCGATATCAGTATTGAACAAGATCGCAGTGTCGACCTGTGGCACAAGGATGCCAGGTTTTATCGTATTTCGCGCAACGGCCAAGCCATTGCGAGTTTTTATCTGGATTTGTATGCCCGTGAAAAGAAGCAGGGCGGGGCATGGATGGATGTCTGTAGATCGCGACGTAAAGTGGCTGAGGGTGTTCAGCTTCCGGTTGCCTATCTCACCTGTAACTTTACGCCTCCTGTCGCGGGGAAATCTGCGCTGTTAACCCATGACGAAGTCACCACATTATTCCATGAGTTTGGCCATGGCCTGCATCATATGCTGACACAGGTTGAGGTCTTAGAGGTGTCAGGTATTAATGGCGTCGCTTGGGATGCGGTAGAGCTGCCCAGCCAGTTTTTGGAGAACTGGTGTTGGCAGGAAGAGAGCATTGAGCTGATATCAGCCCATTTTGAAAGTGGCGAAGCACTGCCCAAGGTCATGTTGGATAAATTATTGGCGGCAAAGAACTTTCAGTCAGGTATGG
>Ga0213868_10002213_pt1 | contig 18648 bp, 15 predicted proteins | sample PICome_9_FD_160087 | JGI IMG/M metagenome (GOLD analysis project Ga0213868, IMG submission 160087) | Coastal seawater microbial communities near Pivers Island, North Carolina, United States - PICO127 | ecosystem: Environmental > Aquatic > Marine > Coastal | place: USA: North Carolina...
CCCCGGTGGTTAGGAAATACAAAAAAATTAGAAAACGGAGAGGCGATAAATTCGACGTTTTTAGCAAGACTCGAACTGTCGTTCAAATGATGCAAACGCCACTTTTTAGAAATAAAAAATCACACAACCACACAATTATATATCTATTCACACAATTGTGGATAAAAAATATAGCAATATTGTGTTTTTTGAATTATAAGGTCGATTATCTATAGCAGTAATTTTGAAGCACAATTATAAGAGACGTTGGTTACCCCACCAATGAATAGCGAAGGAGCAAATGTTCCTTTGAGTATAAGCGCAAAGGCATCCTTGAATTTCTAAGCCTTTTTAGAAGTCTGATTGGCGACTCCATCAATTCTAGCCTTGATTTCCTCCTGATTTCCAAGATAACGTCCTCTTAATGGCGCCATGGCTTGATCACTAGGAACAACGTTCATATCATCATCGAATTCATATACCAAAGGGCATCCAGTAGGAATATTAAGATTGGGGATAACATCTTCTGAAATGTTATCCAAGTGCTTGACAAGGGCACGAAGAGAGTTACCGTGGGCAGCAATGACAACATTCTTTCCCTCTTTGAGAAGAGGTTCAATGTTCTTTTGATAATACGGGAGAACACGGTCAAGCGTAGTCTTGAGAGTCTCAGTAAACTCTTCAGGGAAGTCAAGGTGAGAATAACGAGGATCATTGGATGGATGATAAGGACTGGACTTGTCAACAGGAGGAGGTGGGATGTCATAACTTCTCCTCCAAATGAGAACTTGTTCGGCTCCGTGTTTTTCTACAGTCTCAACCTTGTCCATGGCGGTAAGACCTCCATAGTGTCTTTCGTTCAATTCTGTTTATAGGAATAAGTAAAAGAAGAAAGCATTCAATGAAATATGTAAGCATGGATACTATTGCATATTGGATGTAAGTCCTACAGTTTCATCGCTTGAGTAAGTATTCTATATTCTGCACACTCACCCCAGGCTTTGGTTGTTGGAATCCATAGCTTATCAGCCTCATTAAGGACAATGTGCAGGGTAGTGATGGCTCTCTTGAGCATAGAAGTAAAGGCAACATCCATGCCGATTCCAGATTCCTTCAAAAGACGTCCAGCCTCAGTAACCTCTTTCACTCCCGTGTCACTCAAGGGACAATCATACCAACCAGTGAATAAGTTTGCGACATTCCAGGTGGATTCACCATGTCTGATCAAAATAAGAGTTCCGGTCATTTTATCACTGTTGAAATAGGTACGGTCCTACAAGTAGGTTGTGTATTGTTTATTGTTTGGATATAGTAGTACGATAGATACGATACAAGATACAACGTAACACCAAAAACCAACGATGCGTGGATGAGAATTGTGCGCGAAACATAAAACTGCGTCAGTACTATCCAGTACATAAAGTATCGCATTTCCAGAAGGAGTTCACTTTCTCTCTTCCCTTCTCCTTTTTCCCCTTCAGCGAAAGGCACTGTGGCAGCAAGCAGGCACAGCGAGCAACAGCAGCAAGAAAGGCAAGGCGCAAGGCAAAAGGCAACCTAAAGTAGCAACTAAGAAACATACGAGTACCTCTTCTGTCTACTTTCTTGATACCCATTGAAACATCATGTCTTGGAGAGCAGGTTTATCGCGTAGTCTTCCCGTTCTTCGCTTCTTCGCGTGTCCAAAAAGTCCTTCATCGAATGGAGTCATGTAAGTTGTTCCTCTTCGACTCGCATCACGATATGATGTTACCCTCTTTTTGACTCACTTTTATGATTCTATTTCTCTCTGGCTCTCATTCATTCATGGAATAATTTGCAATACACATTGAAAAAAACAGATCATGGTACAAAAATAACTATCAAACACTCAAAGCTCTAAACCCCACCCTTCCGCTGCTTCTGAGAACCACTGATAACGCCATGCCAGCCATAACCACAGAATTAGACTTCACCACCGACGATCTTATCAAGTACATGCTTCAAACAAACAAATTTCAAAATTCTGATGGATCGACCGCGCAAGATCGTGTGGAGGCCGCTCAAGCTTACCTCAAGACGGATTGGGTTGCTTTGAGGCGGGAACGTTGGGCTAGTCCAGGGTTTGATCCTGAACACCCTATGATTGATGAGGTTGATCCTGATTGGAGAATGGATGAGAAGAAGGCAAGAGATTTGAGTCTTTATATTCAACTCAAAGATCAGGTTGAGGAGCAATTGAGTGTCATCAAGAATGGACCGAAGGAGGAGTATACGAGGGCGGAGAATAGTTTGCTCATGTGTCAGAGAGTTGATTTGTGGTGTGCTGGAGAACAAGAGGTTGAAGCTGCTGTTAAGCATTTGTACATGCTTGGAAAGAGGTTTAATTGTGTGGAGAAAGATGAAAGGCAATTCGTTACTGAATTTTATCCAGGTGCTTCTGACTTTTAAGGAGCTTGCAAAACAATGTCAGATAATAAAATAAGAATTAAGTTGTTGATAACATCATACAAACCATGATGTAATGGGTTGGAATTGAGATTGACTACGTTGAAAACCTTCGTCACACAACTTTCTTGCATTTCAAGTTTTTATCAATCTACGTTTCATCCAATCAACAGTACTCTGTTACAATCGTACATTTCTGTTCTTCTGACTCATGCACATTTTATGTGCACGGTGATATAAAAAGGGACCCTTACTTTTGAATAGATGCACACAAGGTCTTGATTGTTTCGGCTCGTTATCCACATACGAGAAATCTGCAGCATCTCCCGAGATGAAGGAGGAAGGAGGAGGTTCGGAGTAAAAATGAGAACCCCGAACCCCGACACTGGCACTAATGAACAGAAGCATTCAGCACTTTGTGATACACCATACACCTATCCAATAATATTTACGATGAAACTTGTACAAGTTATACTGTTTATATTTTATTTCTATTATGGACATGCGTTTGATTCGCCTTATACTTTCCGGAAGCGTAACAGTACCATGAATCGATGCGGCATGGCGATTCCAGTAAAAAGCGTTCCTTCCGAACTGAACATGGTTGCTACAATTGCAAACTCTGATCATAGCGGTCATCCGAAGGAAGAAAGTTTTTTAAGATCACGTCGACCTTTAGGTAAATTTCTCACAAGTTTTTTCAGATGTATATTTTGGGTTGTAGGCTGGTGGGTCGTCAAGTGGAGAAATACAACCTTTGTTCATGATGAACATAATATCCGACGCCATTTTCTTGAGAAGAAAGATGATATGGGTATTATCACTTTCTCCAATCATATAAGTATTTTTGATGATCCTGGTATTTGGATTGGAATGTTTAGGTTCAAAACACTGACTTTGAAATTCTTAAGATCTATCGTGATGGAAGAGAGTTGGTACTGGTCCAAGGGAAAGTTTAGTGCGAGTATTTTTAGAGGTCTCAATTGTATTCCTATCAAGAGAGGCGACATCAGAGCCCTAGAATGTCCGGCTTTGCGTGAAATGCACACCCGACTTAATGGGAAAGATGAACAGAATGGAAACATACGAGAACACGTTCATCTCATGATCGAAGGAAAGATAAATCAGCATTGGCGTTTCGTCTCAAAATCTCCGAGGTTTGGAAAGTTCAGGAAAGGCACAGCAAAATTAATTCTATCCTCTCCACCAAAGCAAACACTCGTGATTCCTATTTACCACACAGGCCTTGATCAAGTGTTTCCAGAGCAAAAACCAGAGGGATACCAACAAAATGATCGACTCGTCGGTACAACAAAATCCTTTTGGCCTAAAAAGGGGAAACGAATTGACATTTATATTGGGGATCCAATTGATTTTTCAGACATTGTGCCAAATGATGGCTATCAATTCGATCAAACCATAGAAAAAACTTTGTTAGACGATATCAATAAGAAGCTTTACGAAAGTATGTTACAATTAGACAACAAAGCAAAAGAAAGAGAAGAAAGAGAGCACAGTGATGCATGATATTAGTTCGTATTTATATAATACATATTTTCTTACACAAACCCCAAAGATTGCACATCATACACTTTTCCCTCTTCTATATCGTTCAATAAAGCGATAGATCCTATTTTCTTACATAAGCCCCAAAGATTGCACATCATACACTTTTCCCTCTTCTAATACCATAACCTCAATCATGCTTGTTACTGCGTCGAATATCTTCCTGTAGCATGTTTTACCGGGTGTTCCTTCTATTACTGTCACATCTTCTCCATTCACTACGAGCGCTGCATCTTCATCTATTCCTATGCAAGCAACGTTTGGGAGTTCTTTTACAAATCTTTCTGATGCCGTAGCGCGGAACAGTCCATTATGTTGGATAATATCATAATGGGGCACGCAAAGACCTTTCAATATATCAAGCCCTGGGATACGTATGTAATCCCAGTTTTTCTTTTCTTCATCTGTTAAAGATGGGTCCGGGTTTAGTAAAGTCTCCGGATTCAAAGAGTCAGAGACTCCTTCTGCGAACCAGCATATGGCACCTGCACTCCCACCACAGAATACAGGACCATCATTTCCTCTTGAAGCCAAATCTTTAAGTATCAAGTCAACCCCCAACTCTTGCCACCTATGTATGGCGTACAAAGTATTTCCACCAGAAACCTGTATCACATCTGCACGTGACATTTGAGCTTCGATTTCATCATAAGATGGATAGATAATAGGACTCTCTCCAATAGGCACCTCGCTTAAATCTAACCGTACAATTTCACATCCTGCATCTTTAAAACCCTTTGTTTGGATGTCAAAGATTGATTCTTTGTCATAGGAAGGTGTTCCTAAATACAAGATAGTTGGCGTCTTTGTCTTTGCCAACTCGAACACTTGAGCCCTGATTTTTGGAATGTTCGATAAGGAGGCGCCTCTTCCTGTACATACAATCTTCATCTAGTATCTCCTTTTTACACGTCCCTACAATCAAACCATGTACCATGCACAGCAGGAATGGCTACAGGCTCCACGATGCGATGCAAGATGCGATATGCACGAGCATAAAGTTGTAGAAAAATGAGGCTCGACGTGTCCTTGAAATTCGCCGGGTCATTCTCGTCCACCGAAACAAAATCAAAAAAATATTTAGACACATATCTAAATATCCAATCACAAACACATCAGCTATGAATACACAAAGAGAATGGATCAAACCATTTTTACTGGGATCTTTGACAACGCTTGCAGCTATGCGTGTCATTCCACTTTTTGCGAACAGGAATAAGAAGACGGTTACAGATGATGCAAGTCTTTCTTTCGCCGTGAAAGTAGGTTCAGGTACCCAAAGTGTGGTTATGGATTCTCCAGATCTCGATCAGCGCATTTTACGTAAAGCAGAAACAGCTCTTCAAAATAGAACGTCTAGGTTGATAGTTGTCATTGAAAGGTGTACGAATGATCATAACTACTCTGCTATTCTTCGCACCACAGAAGCCTTGGGTATACACCATGTTTACATTATTTCACCGCAGTCGATCAAATCAACACTAAAGTTAGGAACAGATAGACTAGATCCGAAATCTTTGGAAGAGGATGATAATCTGCCTATTGAAAACGCAAAACTGTTTAGATCTACGGGACAAAAGGTCAAAAACTCAACACCTGAAGAGATTCAAGATCGTGCAAGTCACCATCTGTTTGCAAAGAAAGCTCTAGAATGGCTTAACGTGCGTGAATTTGATACAACCAAAGAATGCATTGATGTTTTGAGAAAAGATGGATTTAAAATCTGGTCAACGGATTTGTCTCAAGTAGCCGTAACCCTTACTCCAGAAGGATTGAGTGAAGGAAATCTTTCAAATGAACCACTTATTCCTGAAAAACTTGCTATAGTATTTGGGACAGAAGCAGTGGGATGCTCTACAGAAATTTTGGAGGCTTCTGATAAACGTGTTTATTTACCTCTCAGAGGATTCGCAGACTCTCTCAATCTAAGTGTTGCTACAGCACTTGTTGTTCACCATCTCTTCATCCTTGACCCGTCTCTCATTGGAGCGATGTCAGAGGATGAAAGAATTGAAATAAGAAGAAAGTGGTATGCAAAGTTAGCTTCGCAACGTTTGCTACCAAAAGCAGAAAAATCGAAAAGAAAGAGGTTGAACAATCAAGTTCGTACCATTTCAGAATACGAAAAACGAATGAACAATCCGAATCATAATCTCACGCCTGAGCAGCTTGAAAAAATCAAGTTGTTACCACAATTGAAAAAAGAGTTGGAGGACATTGAAAAAGATTTACAAGAAAAATCATTACGTGCAGTGGAAGAACTTGTTCGAAACCCCCCACAGCCTTTGGGAGATATGAGGAGAGCAGATGAACATCGAACTACTTTTGCAGGGAAGAACGTCAAGAAAACGCACGGTGAAGCTTGGGATAATATGCCCGCAACTACTCATTATACATCAAAAGAAAATGCATCATCATCCTTTTTCCGGGGTCAATTGGAAACGAAAGATTAAATGGCTATTAACACGCATGGAATCAAATGTATACATGAAAGCTGATATCTGTGTTATTTCACATTATACATCATTTACAAATTATACTTGTCTTGAATCTCTTGTGACGACAGACCTCCCAGCTGCATCGACCTTTTCGTGGTTGCCTTTACAGCTGAAATAACAGTTGCTCTGAGACCTCCTTGTTCAAGAGCATCAATTCCAGCAATAGTGGTACCACCTGGACTTGTAACGCCGTCTTTGAGCTGACCAGGATGTGTACCAGTCTTGAGTACCATTTCAGCCGCACCCTTACAGGTCTGAGCAGCTAATTTTGTGGCAACATCCCTTGGAAGACCACAACGTACGCCACCATCACTGAGAGCCTCGATGAATTGAAAGACATAAGCAGGTCCAGAACCTGAAACACCAGTTACAGCATCAAGAAGGTATTCTTTCACTTCCATGGCCAAGCCAACAGAACCAAATAGAATTTTCACGATTTCACGATCGTTGTCATTGCAATTCTTTCCAAGTGCAAACCCTGCAGCAGTTTCACCAACCATACAAGGAGTGTTTGGCATGACACGAACCACTCTCTTCCCAGGAAGATAAGACTCCAATTGCCCGAGGGTGACACCTGCCGCAATAGAAATAATCAACGCATTGGATTCCACAGATGCGATTTCATTACAAATATCAGGGATGACATTGGGCTTCACAGCAAGAACAACTGCCGTCGCAGAGTCTTTGGTAAGTTTTGCATTATCTGTAGTGGTATTGTATCCTTTGGCACTTGCACGTTCCAGCGCTGTGGGCCAAACGTCAGAGCAAGTGATATCAGAGGGCGAGACGATCTTGGCAGTATTAAGACCATCCATAAGGGCCGATGCCATCATACCAGCACCAATAAATCCGATAGAATTGAGAGTAGTCATGATGATTAACGTATTCAAGATGTATATCTATCTATCTGTCTATGAAAAAGTTATATGTTGTTTCAAACCTTTTTTTTTTTGTGTGATCCAAAAAAAATGTTTGCGAAGCGTGTGAGGCTGTAAAGTACCTACCCTTCAAGTGCTTTTATGCAGAATGTTCTTTCGTGTTCCATACGATTTCCTTTCCCGCCAAAACATCATGTCACGTGAAAGGCCTTTTTCTTTTTTTTGTACTCTGTAGCCCCCAACTTTCTACCACTCTACTTCTCTTACTTATGCCTCATTTGTATCAGCATTATTGCCTTACCTCTCTGAAGACACAACTGCCCAGTTCTCAACATAAAACAAAGCGACCAAGGACCGAAATGTAAGTATGATTATTTTAGTTCGAATGGGAAAAGGTTCTACTCAAGTTGCGAGACTTTAAGACGAATACGTAGGTGACATAGTTTCAATGTATTCTGGCACCTACGTTTCATTTGAAAGTTCTTCTGAAATCTTCAATTCTCTGTCTTATCCATATTATATTTGCATTCGTTTTGACAAACATTTTGTTCTCACCTGCTTCTTTTTACTGATACCATTAGACTTAACGAAGCGAATATATTGAGCACATATTGTATAAGTAATATATCAAATTTAAAAAAAGAAGAAGGATGTCACAATATACGAATTTCCATATGGACAAGGAAGATTTGCATGGCAACGATATAATTGACGAAGTCGTCCAAACAGACTTCCAGCATCGACAGCAGCAGATGCATATGTACGATGGATATGGCAAGGAGGCAATGGAGCATAACACTATTCCGCCTCATATGTACGGGGGTCCTCAATTTGGAAACACTCAAGAAGAAGATGAAATGTGGCGCAATCAACAGCACCAATCCTACTGGCAGGGAGGGCAAGTGCAGCAAGGTTATCAAGGGAATCTCCAGCCGCCCAGTATGACAGATGGTCATTATTACCGTCAGTTTCCAAACATGAACGCTGCTGATAGTTACCAGCCATATCTCCATCGGCCTAATCAAGATCCTGAAGTTGCTCAGGCCATGTTGAATCTTGGGAATGATCGAGACGGAAACCATCCAATGAACCATCGTCAAGCACCAAATGACCCTGCGGCCCATTTTTTTGCTCCACCTCAATACTACTATCACCCTATGGATATGCAACGTATGGGACATGCACAGGACCCTGGAAGTTACTACCCAACTGTTCATCCCAGAGAACCACAAATGTACCCTCCACGTGATCAAGGAGACCGCCAAATGCATGTCCCATCCCAACACCATCCCATTGCAATAGATAAGAAGAGGAAGAGACCCAGTGATATGCCCCGAAGACCATTGAGTGCCTACAATTTCTTCTTTTCAGAGGAAAGGGAACGGATTTTAGCTGAAATTTCAGAGGGAGACGATGAGGAAGGTGGAAAGCTCGAGGATAACGATTCAAACGAGAAGAAGGAAGATGAAGTAAAAGACGAAGTGAAAGATGTAGATACTTCTCCCTCGGATCCAACAATGAAACCTGACAAACATGATACCGAATCGCCTCCTTCAGAACCATTACTTAAATCAGATAATGATACCTCCCAATCGACCCCTTCAGGCTCGGTAGCTGCAGAAGAATCCAAAAGTGATGCTCAAGATGCTGCTGCTGTGGCGGCGAAATCTGAACTTGAAAAGAAATCTGAACCAGAACAGAAATCCGAACCAGAACAGAAATCCGGAATAAAATCATCGTCTGCAAAATGCGAACAAGACGTCGACCCTGACTCTTGCGGCGAGCGCCTCCTCAGTCAACGTTGGGAAGATTCTAAGAAACGCCGTCCTCATCGTAAATCGCATGGAAAGATTGCATTCAAAGATTTGGCTAAGTTGATTGGCCAACGCTGGCATAATATTTCTGAAGATCGAAAGAAGAAGTACAATAAGTTGGCTGAAAAAGATCTGGAGAGGTATAATGAGCAGATGAAGATTTATAATTCGAAGAGGACTACCAAAAAGGTGGAAGGTGTACATGCAATGAGTTTTAATAATCCCGCGGTTCATTTGCCTCCAAATATGATGCATAATTATGGGATACAAGGCCACTCTCAAATGATGATGCATAATCAAATGGTATCTGATCCAAAAGATCAATTCATGGGTAGGCAAAGTGAAAATGTCCCAACATCTTCATCTAATGAACAAGGAACTAAACGATGAAACGTCTATAATTTTTGATTTATTTATACAAATGCTTTTATCAATTTTTCATTAGAGTCTTCATGAACAAATGTGTTGTACCTCGCCTAGTTAGTCCACGTAAACCCTTCTCGAATTCTCGAACACTACAAACAATTCATTCAAGGATAGATTGATCAGTATTCAATCACAAAATTGACTCATAATTATGTCAAGTATTTTACTGCGCAGCGGCATTGGTGGGTTGAGAGGCGTATCGCAACGTGTGGGGTTTTCATCGCGTGTCATGTCCTCCTCCGTGATCACTTTGTCCGATAACGAAGCCGTAGAAAAATTTACGGCCTTGAATAATAAGGCAATTTTGTACTTTACTGCTACTTGGTGCCCACCATGCAAAATGATCAAGCCAGTGTATGAAAAAATGTCTTCAGATCATCCAGAAGTCAAGTTTGGTAAAGTTGACGTGGATGACAACCAAGAAGCTTCTATGAATCACGAAATCCAGGCAGTGCCTACATTTATCGTATTCAAGGATAATGGAGTTATTGATAGATTTTCTGGAGCTGACCAAAAGCAGCTGGAGGGCGCAGTTAAGAAACTCAAGAGTGCCTGAATGGTTATTCATCCTTATAAGATACTTACTTAGACTTTTGAGTTTTTAAAAAAACCAGTTTCAGTAATTGTGATTTGAACGATACGTTGAACATATCATCGGAAAACCTCTGCGATGATTTTTGAGCACTTTCTCTGATCGCTAAGCATTTTTCGAGGGATAGCTGATTGAGAATTATATTCATCGTTGTGGAATACTCCTCCTCTGAATAAGCCAAATAGCCTGTCCTGCACTCCTTTTCATTGTCTTGTACATTGATGATATCTGTCTTTGGACCCCCAGAATTGTGAGCGATTGTTATCAATCCAGCTGCCATCATTTCGACTACACCAATGCCAAAGTGTTCATTCCACATTGTATGCAAACCGATACTTGCTGTCGCGAAATATTCTTTCAATACTGAAAATGGTTGATTCAGTACAAATTCTACTGAGTTTGATACACCAAGAGAAGCAGCTAGATCTTGAAGATTCCTCACAAGACGTTCATCGCTTTCTCCACGACAACTACCGAGTAGCACAAGTTTCACGTCACGGTTCTTCGTCTTGTATCTCGAATCATGTAAAAAAGCAGCGAAAGCTCTAATCTGAAGCATATGATCCTTCTCAGGTCTAAATTGACCGATGGATAAGATAAGACGCTTCCGATTATGTATATCCATCGAAGTTAGAGAATATGTATCGCAAGGTGGGTACACAATAAATATTCTGTTGCGTGCAAGTCTCCAAATCTTATAAATATGGTTGTATGTCCATGTGGAATTCACTAAAACCAAATCTGCTAAACTTCCGATGAACCCATAAGCCAAAGCAAATATCACGTAATAAACCAGCTTGATGTATGTAAATGTCCTACTTCTACTTATGCCAGACGAGTTATTGAAATTCGGCCGTCGTTCCCAAACTAAGCTCAACATATCAGTTGAGATTGTAGGATAATGTACATAAGCTATAATTTTACAATGTGCCACGAGTTTCGCTATGATAAATGTAAATGCGCATCCTGTAGAGTCAATGAAAATGTGTGGCGTATAGGCGTTGATCGCATACCATGCTAGTTTTATTGTATCCAAAGCTTCAGCTATTAGAGAACATCTTTGAAATGTAGATGGATCTCTCTTTTGGGGAATATGAACAAATGTCAAATGTAGTGGAAGGTCTAAGATATCAATGGAAAATCTATCCTTTACTTTTGAAAGAACACCTGTCCCATTCGATCAAAATGAAACGAAATTAGAAAATGATACACAAAAATACTTTCGAAACGTTATCAAGAAATGAAATCGAAAATCTTACCTTGTCGATAAGATGATGAATAATCGTCTGAAGTATATACAACGACTGCAACACTCAATCCATCGCGACATAGCTCTCCAATGGCTTGAATGGCTTTCCACAGAACACGTTCACCGCCACCTCCAGAAGCGCAATGAGGGTGGAAAAATGCAATTATGGTTTTATCACCTAACTTTCGACTGTATTCTTTTCGTTTGCTATCGTAATAAAGAAAGGAAACCAGAGAGATGATAAGAGCTATTGTAAGAATAATCAGAATCATTTCTCTTTGCTTTTCTGTATTGAATCAACGATCAACGGGCATTTGCTGTTTTTGTTTTGGTTTGAGTTTTGTGCTTTGTGCTCGATACGCGTGAACATCGTAACTCGTAACGCGTAACGTCGTGCACGATGTCATAACCGTTTCTTCCGGTTATGTGACTAGATCATAATTCCAAATTTCAACTTATCTGCCATCGGGTACCCCTCTCCTATAATTTTCATCAAACCATGCCGGAAAATTTCCAGTGTGTTCGTAATAAGAAGCAGCAGTCTTCAAATCGTTCGATAACCGTGAGAAAGCATAGTTGTATTCGTCCAAACATTTTCCATCTTGCAGTGAGAATCTCACGACTTTCCATAGCAGCGGTGTCTCTGATATGTTATGATGCGAGAACGGTAGCCCAATCTCAACAGTTAAAAGATGATGACAGTAAAACTTGTAACTCTCCTCGAATTCTTTGATTAGATCAAAGAGTGAATTGAACTTCATAGGTTTATACATAAGCCGCTTGAGACGACTAATACCAATTGCTCCCCAAACGTTCTTTGAAGCAACACCGAGAACAATGTGATGATATTCCTTGTCCTCGGCGATTGTTGTAAAACTGATTGGAATTCGATAAAGCTGAAACAATGGAATAAGCGAAGAGGAGTGATCAACGAGACCTCATGGAAAATGCGACAACTTCATTGACTTACCGAATCAATACCATTAGTAAGGTATACTGCAACAAAAACAGATTCGACACATTGAATTGGTAGGCATGCGCGCATAATTTCCTTTGCCGAGAATACAAGATGTTTCATTCCTTTATCTTTTCGCAAGGGTACAAAGATTCTACCTGTGTAATTGTACTGGAAATCTAGAATGTATTTTTGAATAGATCGAAGAGTAGTTATTATAGGCGATTTTGAATTTATTACAGGCAATATAGGTTTCGGTGGCTTGAGTGCATTGGCGACAGATACAAATGACATCAACTTTTGTGAGTTTATCTGAAGCCAATCACAAGCATACATTTCACAATGGCTCTTTCCTGTTAGAACACTTACTGTCAAATAGGTACGATCATGCACTCTTACAAGAGTGTTACACAAGTGTTTGCTTGTTTCATTCTCATTTCTTTTATCAAACGGCATTTATTGAGGACATGGAACTGATTTTGGCTAGATTTTCTGTTTTCCTTGTAGCAAAAATCAGGACAGACAGTTGTTGGTTTCAATTGGGAACATTTCAAGATCATGGTCAATTTCACTTCTTCAAATCTAGAAGGCGATGGCATTCATCCCGATTTTTTCCATCGCCTATGGATTAAGAATCGAAATGAGGAACAAGAGAATAATGATAACAAAAGCCGAGGATTGTGTTCTCAGCTTGACATTCGAATACCAGACACGGTTATTTTTCGTCTTGGACAACCATTGAACTGGTACTTCACAAATGAACGAAACAAGAGAACGTCAATATTAAAAAAGAGAAAAAGGAATCTTAATGTCGAGAAGATCGAGCAAGTCTTTTTAAGAAAGGCAAATTCATCATTTGGAAGAGAAGTAAATGACCATGTCATAGTTGCTTATTTCGTAGCATCTAAAGAATGTACTTCCCGGAATCGAGTGCAAAACGGATTGAACGTTGATACTGAAACTTGTGACATCGAATACTTTAATAGACAAGGATTGCGTAAGTACTTCATGTTCAAAACTTTCCTATGTACATTATTACGAGTCATATGCTTACTATTCAACAGATGACTTTTTGCACAAGAATCGAAATAACCAGTCTGGAATTCTACAACGATTTCTTAGTCCTTCTGGAGGAGGAAAAAATAACGCTCAAATTCAAGCTATATGCACTCCAAAGATGTGCATTTTAGAACGTCGAAAGAACAAATACAATTTAGATGATTCCCGTTATGGGTTGTATGAACGGGCGGTAACGTTTGAAGGTCCCGAACTTTACAGTACAAGTCTTCCTATCCATGGAAGCGCTCTGACGGAACAACTTCAAGATCTTTGTAGTCGTATCATTGACGATATAGCATACATGCCAGATGCAGGTGACTCAAAATCATCTCAAGAGCAATTTAAGCAACATATGAGAATGGTTATCAACCTCAAGATAGACCAGAAAGAAAAGGTTTGGATCTTATATAGTACGTCAATTCGAGCGATGACTGTACAAGCTGAAATTGTCGATGATATTGCTATACCTCAAATTGATAGAAACCGTATCAAAAAACCTTTGAATATGAAAAAGTTAGTTACTTTAGCTCCATCAATAAAGCTCGATGAACACGCTAATCACGATCCAAGTAAGATAATTTCAAATCGAAAGGATTTCATTCGTTGTCCATCATGTGATAAGATGGAAAATAAAGAGTTCTTTCAGCCTGTATTACACAAAACGATTATTTCTCACTACGAAAAATGGGTTGAAATTCATGGCACAACGACTTGGCCACCTAGTATGGAATTGATAAAGGCTGCGGGCAATGTTGGTTTTGGTTGTGTCGTCCATGACGAAGCAACTCAGGCAAATATTGAAAGCCGATTAATTCCTCCCGTAATACGATCCATCTATCCTCGACTTGATGCCGATGGATATCGAAGGTATAGGTCAGATTGCCTGTTTCTTCATAAAGAGTGTGAAGTATGCGAATGCTGCTTTTTGTCCTATGCAGAACTCGCTAGTAATGGTTTCCACATAACGAGACCCGTAGAAATACACGATGAAATCAGTTATTCGAATCTACTTGATATTGGCAAATCCAAAAAGAGTTCCAATCATAAGAGCATCGACTCATCTGCACTTAAAGTTAAACCTTCCAAATTCATCAGTGATAGGGAAAAAGTAACATCGATACTGGCTGATTTAGTTATCAATGTCCCAAAATTACCGGAAGCTATAGTTAATTCTCCAATGACCAAATACAGAGAAAACACACAGAAAGTGCTACAGTTACCATTTAGATTGACCCAATGGAGTGACCAACCATTGACTCATTTGATTGATTTAGAGGCTAAAAAAAGAAAGATAATGTCTAAGCGGGACACATCGAGCGAGAATGTAAATCCATACAAAGTTCCTTTGAAGTTAGTTGTTGATCGATGCTCGACCAAAAAGCGACATCACACATTCAGAAAACAAAAGAACGCCACTTCCAACAGATGTGAAGTATCAAATCAAAAATAACAATAGGGAATTTCATGAAAGAAAGCAGATCATGTATAATCATATGATTGTATTCTCTGACTAAGAGTACTACTTTTCCATTCAAAGTAGTATTCTACATTGGTAAAATAAGCCTTTTTAATTTATGCCATCGCCTCCTTCAATCTTTTGCATGCTTCAATAACGGAGTCTCTTGGGGCAAAGGCACTCAAACGAAGGTATCCCTCTCCTCCAGGTCCAAATCCAGCACCGGGAATAGTGACGACTTGAGCCTTTTCCAAGATTTCACTAAACATCTCCCATGACGACTTACCCTCTGGCAGTTGCACGAAAACATAAGGAGCATTATCCCCTCCGTATACTTTGAATCCAATTTCTTTCATCGCATCTTGCAACATCTTAGCATTTTCTAAGTAATAATCAATAAGTGAATCGATTTCAGCCTGACCCTCAGGATCCAAACATGCCAATCCTCCTGCCTGAACAATATTGGATGCTCCATTGAAGCATGTTCCCATTACACGGTTAAAATCATTTCTGACGAGACTTCCATCCGCAAATTTAAGATCGGATGGGACAACAGTCCAACCAAGACGAACTCCAGTGAATCCAGCATACTTGGAGAAAGAGTTCACCTCAATAGCTACCTCCTTTGCACCGGGGATCTCAAAGATGCTCTTGGGAACATTAGGATCACGGATGAAGGGGGCATAAGCGGCATCAAAGACTAGAATCGATCCACGTTCTTTGCATATTTTGACCATTTCCGTTAACTGCTCCCTGGTGGCAGCTGCTCCAGTGGGGTTGTTGGGCGAGCAGAAATAAACGACATCGGCACGTGGAAGAGAGGCGTAATCCGGGAAGAAATCATTCTCAGGATTGCATGGCATGTAAATAATGTTATCGTACTGCTTAGTGCCAGAGTTGATATTTCCAGTTTGACCCATCATTACAGATGTGTCAACATAAACAGGGTATGAAGGATCCTGTACAGCAGAGGTAACACCAGATCCAAACATTTGCTGAATACGCATGATATCACATTTAGCTCCATCGGAGACGAATACCTCATCGGCATTGATAAGTCCATTGTATAGAACGGAAGCAATCTTCTCACGAAGGGGTAACATACCGGCTTCAGCTCCATATCCAGAGTATCCTTCTTTCGTTCCAAGCTTGGATGCTCCCTCTACAAGACCTGAAAGAATGTGAGGAGGGATGGGCATAGTAGTATCTCCAATTCCCAAAGAGATAATACGAGATGCCATCTCGGGATGGTCGGCAACGTATGCATTACGACGACGGGCAATCTCAGGGAAAAGATATCCTCCAATGAGCTTTTCGAAATTTGGGTTTCTGGCGACTCCCGTGTTGGCATTTAGAGATGTTTCAACTCTAGGTACGGAAGCAGGTGCAAAAGCATTTACAGCAGTTGCGAGTAGAAAAGTGGTGGCGATACTGAGCTTCATCTTTTGGTGAATTGAACTATGTTACAATATGAATGTTATATATAAATATATGCACTTTCGAAAGTACGCACATAGAAACGAGAGATTGGTGAAATACAAGCGATATCCACCACGCAAATTTGAGGAGGCAAGCCTAAACACGTCATCATCCGTCCTTTCTTTCCCTCATTTTTTCACAAAAAAGATCCAAATATTATCTTATTATTCATACTGACATTGGTATTTTTGAATTTTTTAGATTTGATTCTTGTTTGCTGTAGTTTGTTGAAGAGAAAAAGAGAGACGAGAAATATAAGTCATAATACATGATTTTGAATTGCACTGTCAGTTGGACTCTTATCACATTTCAAATTCGTCCCCCTCTGTCTTAACATAATGGCACCATCCACTAGTGGCACCAACTCAGAATCAGAAGGAGGATTTTTCGAGTGCATACCTGATGTTGAAGATGAGGACTATCACAGCATCTATTCCGGCTCGTCGATATCTGCTAATAGTTTGTCAGTATTACAGCGTATCTTGAACTCTTCTTACAATAATTCGGACCGATCATCGGCACGTAGTGTAACTAGCGACAGTGATACGAATGTGAGTATGTACGGCAATGATTTTATGGTGGGCATCGATACGACGGAAGAATACACGACAGATCAGACAGATACAGATTTAGACGAAACGCAAAAGACGGAATTCACTCGAAATACAGATGAAGCTGTTTGTAGTGAATACGGCGATAGCGATTATGAAAGCTCTCAGAGAATGGCACATGAAGAGTTTCAAAGTGATAATGGGAGTAGTAAGGTGTTCAAACCGTCCCCCGTAAGATCACCTGGTAAGAGTCTCATGTCTGGTAGTTTAGTGAACAGATCAGAAGTTGCATCCGGATTGCATGGACGAAAAGGAATGGCAGAACCTGTCAAAGGATCTCTCATGAGCGGTACTATGGATGATTTGGACGATCTTTCGGATATGGATTACAAAATATTAGCAGACAGTCTCATGTCTGGTGATCTCATGTCAATAAGCTCAAGTGATGGAGATGGGACAGTTTCTAGTTTCAATTCCGCATTTTCTGATATGACTAAATTGAGAAGTTTACTTCGTGGGGAAATGCCCTCAAGTACGATTCACAGTTTAGACTCAGTGTATAGCAGCAGTAGTATACCCTCCAGTAGAGTCATGAGTCCCATGACAGTTGATGGCCATGTAAGTCCAACTCTGGATAAGGTCCAAGAAATAGATGACGAGAATAATGATAGTGTATCCCATCAATCATATACATCAGAATCAATAGAAGCAGCGGCCGCAAGAATGATTGAGGAATCGATGCAAAAAATCAAAGCCGAAGAAAAAGCGCAGCATTGGGTGACTAAACTGAAGGAAGACAGAGAAAATACGGCACATCAGAAGGCTGAAATGGATGCTTTGTTGAAGATAATTGATGATTCAAAAAAGAAATCAGAGGCCAATATTCCATTACAAGCCGATGTCAAAGCCACCATTACTAACTGTAAAACAGTCTCTAGTGATAATACGGCAGACGAAGCGAACTACAAAACGCATCGAGACGAGACTAATGACAATGATGAAGAAACAGTCTACACTGCTCAGGAATTCGAACATGAATCTGAAAAAGAACGTTGGAAGCGATGGAATAAAACACGTCGCACGGCAGAAGAAGAGGAAAACGACGAACTGAAAGAAAAGACCACCAAGAAAGCTGATGACGAAGCAAAGCAAGAATGCGCATCATCAAACAAGGCTAAAGACGTAGCAGAAAAAGAACTACGCATTTTAAAGGACAAAAAGGCGAAACGTTTAGCAGCTCAAGAGAGTCAGAACATAAACGAAAAGAAGAACAGAGTTAAAAACGTGGATAAAGATAATCTTTCTTCTGAAGCCAAAGCTCAACGGCTGAAGGAGGAGGAAGAAGCACGTATCGCTGCTGAAGTCGAACACCAACGACTGAAGGAGGAGGAAGAGGCACGTATCGCTGCTGAAGCCGAAGCCCAACGACTGAAGGAGGAGGAAGAGGCACGTATTGCTGCTGAAGCCGAAGCCCAACGACTAAAGGAGGAGGAAGAAGCACGTATTGCTGCTGAAATTGAAGCTCAACGACTGAAGGAGGAGGAAGAAGCACGTATTGCTGCTGAAGCCGAAGCTCAACGGCTGAAGGAGGAAGAAGAAGCACGTATTGCTGCTGAAATTGAAGCTCAACGACTGAAGGAGGAGGAAGAAGCACGTATTGCTGCTGAAGCCGAAGCCCAACGGCTGAAGGAGGAGGAAGAGGCACGTATTGCTGCTGAA
>Ga0213868_10002220_pt1 | contig 18606 bp, 10 predicted proteins | sample PICome_9_FD_160087 | JGI IMG/M metagenome (GOLD analysis project Ga0213868, IMG submission 160087) | Coastal seawater microbial communities near Pivers Island, North Carolina, United States - PICO127 | ecosystem: Environmental > Aquatic > Marine > Coastal | place: USA: North Carolina...
TGAGGGTATAAGGAACCCACCAAGCAAAGGCTGGCTCACTGCTCAATCGATGCGCTTCTGCAAACTCCGCAGTTTCCACTGGATGCGACTCCTTCATTACCGATAATGGAACCCATGTCTCATCGCCATTCTTCCAGCGGATCTTTAGCGACCACCCCTTGGTAGTCTTTCGAAGCCTTCGCCTAGTATAAGAATTATTACAGCATAAAAAAGGAGTATCAGTCTTTTCCTAAAGTTTGTGAGGAAGGGAAACACAATTTTACGTAATTATTATACTAGAGATATTCGACGTTGTTAAGTATTGTATAAGTAAATGACATGTTTCGGTACTTTGTTAGAAATAAGTATCATTGATAAGGATATAGATATAGATAGCTAAATTTTTCATGTTTTATCTATATAGAACATAAAATTCGAGGGCTTGGACTAGAGGTCATAGCGAGGCTTATGAAGTCGGTTTTTCACCCCTTTTATTCCCGCAAACGAAAATTGCTTAAACCAGCAAGAGGCAATGGTCAACGGCGAAAGCACTGAAGTAAAGCTCTTTACAACTTACAATCCATCCGAAGAATAGCATGATGAAGACAAATCCTGTTTCTGTTCGTTATAAATCATTAATTGCTATCGGAGTACTTGTTCTGGTCATATTTTCTGCTGTTGTGACAGTATTAACTTCCAATGGAGTAGTCAAGGAGCTGCAGCACCAAAGGGGAGATTACCAGTATAACGTCCAGCAGGATTACCAGTATAACGTCCAGCAGGATTCTGCCATCACAACTTCGGAACAATTATCACTGTCTCAAATGCACAAAGAACATGACTATAATCAGCTCGTGGAACAGGTTTCAGGTATGTCCAAGAGTATGGAAGAAATCAAAAAGTCTCTCCTTGCTCTACTATCATCTGATATCCGCAACCCAGCTGATAACCCGAATCAAATGGATGTCATTTTGAATGGAACAAATCAAGTATTTATGACCATGCCAGCCAAAGCAGCTGGGACATCGATGACAAGTTTCACCCAAAAGTGCATGAACATGACTGTGCCCGACAATTTCATTTACAACAAGAAACCGATTCAAAAAATCTTTTCTATCAGCGATGAACTGCCCCCTGTTATTGCCTCTCACCTATTAACAGATAGACCATTTATGGATCTTGTAAAGGGTGCAACCAGAGAAACATTAATTATTTACATCCATCGTGAAGAGTTACCAAGAGTTCGTTCGGCAATACAACATGTCTTAATGTCAAGAGTCTGTGCTCGTCATGTCTCGGGAACACAGTTGATGACAAAATATCAATTTGATATAGAAATAAATTCTAACAACTGTACAATCGATGAAGAACCCCTCATCAAGCTCATCAAGGATAGGGTACAAGAGGTTGGCTATGGTGCATCTGAAATTCTAACATGTGGGTATTTTGATGCAATTGCACAAAATACTCCATCAAATCTAATGTTTGTTCATTACAAACAAGCAGATAAACTTCAAAAAATGCTGGCAAAGTACCACTGTCCACATTTGGTTAAAGATCTACCGATTGTAGAAAACATTGCAGACAAGAAAGATGTGGAACTTTTTGTCCGACGCAAATCAAACACATCTAGAAATATCACCTTCACAGAATGGTTTGATAAAAAGCAGAATCTGATGCTTTGGGCATTGGATTCCAAAGGAAAAATGAATTGCCAGTCTAAGATAGTTGAAATGGAAGATCATTTGTTTTCATGTCCAGATGAGGCTATGACATTGTTCCGAGGTGAATTCCAATGTGTTTCCTTGTCGAACGGCACTGATTGATGGATGGTAGATAAGAATCAAACCAAAATATTGTAAAATAAATACTGACTTGGCGACTGATTTCTCGAAATGTTCTGACATATAGGTAAGGAATATAGGTCAATTCTTCTTTGACTGTAACTGAGCATCATGTGCTACTTCATGAATTGAGCAAGTGTTGATTCCAAGTGAATGAATCAATATTGCTCACCCACAAACCACTAATTATTTTAAAAACGATTCTATATGAAGTAGGTTCTCAAAAGGTTGATTCATTCCCACCATTTCTCTAGAGTAGAGCGAATGCCTTCGGAAGCAATGACAATCAATCTGTCTCTAAGTAAGCTAATGTAGCTTATGATGGGGATGTGAGAGGTTAGAGGTGATGGGAAATAGGAACCACAAACTAAGTAAGTAAGAAAGGAAAGAAGTACTAAACAACTTAGTTAAGTAGTTAGTTATATATTCAACACAAACATATGAACAACCCAAGAGATCATCGTGAATTGGGAGGCGGTGTAGCCATGATTCGAAAAATGAAAAGATTCCTATTTGCAGTAGAGGAGAATCGCGTTCAGGATGTTGAAATTGTGAAGAATGATTGATTTTTACATTGGAATATATATCGACATCTAAATAATATATAATTCATGTGATTTTATGTAATACAGCAAGATGGATGGTGGATATGAAACGATCATCTTTGAATCGAATCAAATCCCAGTAAAAGCGGTCTCGTTTCATCGGCGACACTCTTTTGAAGAGGTGCATTTGCCTTTTTCAACAATTTGAACAAACCAGTTCCCAAAGGAATTGGAATTCCCATTATGATGCACTCACTTACACCAATAATAGCATCTTGCTTACCATGTGCAGCCGCATCAAACAAATGATCTGTTGTCTTCTCAAAAGATGCAAGCATCAAGACGCTTTCGCGCATCTTTGACACACCAAATCTTGTGATACCTAACACTTCCCCTTTGAATGTCATTACATCTGACAACAACAACAAATGTCGACTATCAATTCCAATACCATATGCATTCATTATATAAGATATTTCAGAAGAAATCTGAGCTCGAGCAGCCTCGACTCCTAGTGTTTGTTCGACTTCAATCACGTGATTGGTCGTCGTTCGACGACCATCGATCCCTGGTGCACCCATCACCTCAGCCAAACCATACCCTTCGACAAGTAAATGGTACGATGAACGACTATTCTTTTCTTCAGCATTGATTACTGCTCTGTTTACTGATGGGATGCCTTGCACAATCACTTCTGGTAACGCATCTTTCAGTGCCTGCATGGCAAAATACACAGACAATGAACCACTCTTGGTCCCAGAATATTCTGGAACGTATACTCGCAATCGAGATTTACAACCCTTCTTCACTTTCACATGGCAATCTTTCAACGATCGCAAAATTGCAGGACGAGTTTGACCAATGCATCCCTTTAGGATAGCTCTACGAACGGAATGGACATCTATGGACAATTTCAATTGATCAATCGCTTGCATATCCAAATCCACTGAAATATAACACGTAGATGAAGCATACACTTCACGGATATATCTTGATACCTGTCCTAATGTTGTCTTTTCAATAACTGCTTTGACTACTCGAGCTCCAATTTTATTGTCATCTTGAACTAAATGCGCCGTGATGATTGGAGTCGAGATATTTTTGGAAGCGTTAATGATTTCTTTCAGTCGAGGAACTCCAAGAGTGACATTCATACTTGACACACCAGCAAAATGAAATGTTTTGAGCGTCATTTGTGTCCCGGGTTCGCTGATGGATTGTGCACCAACCGGACCTATCGCCTCACCGGGCTCTACATGCGCATTTTCATATTTACGCAATCCGTTGTCCATAACGTCATCTAGTTGAGATTTAGATAATCGACAACTATTCCATATTCTTTGATCCTTCATGTCTTGAGTTGTGTCGTCAGTGACATCGGTCAATATGTTTTCTTGAGCATTAATCAAACTGATGAAAAATGAACGTACTTCTTCATGAAATTTGGCACCAGTTGGAAGTAGAGTTTGAAACCTTTCACTGGATAACCATTTTTCAACATGATCCATCATAGCAGTACCCATTAAAGAGTCTTCATCACGGCAGGGGTTACGTTGTATGGCATTCATTCTTAGTCGATCGAAGTCCACGGGCCTGTCGTTATTTTCCATCAGCTCCGGATTCAGGTTGTCGTCACCGTATAAAAACTGAACGACGGTATTTTCACTATTACGCACAGTAGAATCATATTGCAACGATAAATCTTCGAGTGCTTTCATCAGACGACGGGCCATATATCCAGTTTCGGCTGTTTTCACAGCAGTATCGACCAAACCTTCGCGACCTCCCATGGTATGAAAAAAGAATTCCGTTGGAGAAAGACCGGTGTAAAAGGAATTCGCCACAAAACCTTTTGCAGGTGGAGTTAGACTATGATACTCAAAGTGAGGTAATGTACGATTCACAAATCCATTTTCGATTCGATTTCCTCCTACAGCTTGTTGTCCTACGCATGCCATCATTTGCGAGATATTCAAAGGAGAACCTTTGGAACCGCATTCTGCCATAATACGTGGGGCATTAGACCATTCTAACGCCTTCATTGCCTCTTGGCCTGCAGATTCACGAAGCTTACCAAGGACGCCATTTAACATTTCTTCAAGAGATTGAAGTAAGTTACAACCTGGTCTTAACTCAAGGGTCCCAGCATCGTAATTTCGGATGTGTTCATCAGCTTTGTCATAACCAGCCGATAGTAATTTTCGTTTTTGGTCTTGCATATACTCTGAAGGAGTAACATCTGAAACACCAATTGAAAACCCCTTGTGATGCCCCATGAAACGGGAACAGAGCCTAGAGAAGCGATCCATTGCATTTGCTGCAAATTGAGACCCATAATCTCTCAACAGAATATACAAGAGTCCTGTTTTACTACCATCTCCAATCGTCTTTTTGGCAATATTTCCACTGATCAATTCACCATTACGGAAAGCAACCCATCCATCATTGGGACAAAAGTGCTTCAGTTTGAGTTCGTTCGAATAATTTTTTTCTTTCATTTCAAAATTGACAAATGTTCTAGAATTACGGTTTGGATTGATCATGGACGAAAATACTTGTTTTCCAGTCCAAAGAGGAACAGGTTTCAATATGGCAGGACTTGGTATATTAATTTCCTCGTCAGCATTCCCAAAATATGAAACAAGAGAACAAAATGCTTCTCTTGAATAAAAGACATCTTTTTGCGTAAGCATGTACGATGCAGAGAGGAAATCTTGTGATGCGGCAATGAGAGGTTCTCCGTTGCGGCCAGTGACAAGATTGTTATGAACACCCATAAGCAAGGTAGCTTCAGCGCGAGCTTCTTCTGTTTGCGGCAGATGCATATTCATCTCATCACCATCAAAGTCAGCGTTGTATGGAGCACATACTTGAATATTGAATCGAAAAGTTTTCCATTGCATTACCTTGACGCGATGGGACATGATGCTCATCTTATGAAGAGAAGGTTGCCGATTGAAAAGAACAATGTCTCCATCTTCCATATGCCTTTCAACAACATCGCCTATTTGAAGCATTTTAGCAGCTTTATCGCGGTCTCCGAACTGAAGTGATTTTACGAAACCTCCATCGCCGACCATCCGTATCTGGTTTGCACCAGGATGTATTTCAGGGCCGTTTCTAACTCTCACACGGAGTTTTTCAATGTTGTACCTAGAAACCTTTTCGGGATATGTCATGATTTTAGCAACATGTACGGGGACTCCAACTTGATCGATTTGCAGATTTGGGTCAGGAGAAATGACAGTTCTCGCAGAAAAGTCCACACGTTTACCAGATAAGTTGCCCCTGAATCTTCCTTGTTTACCTTTTAGTCGTTGACAAAATCCTCTGATTGGCTTTGCACCAATTGGTCTTTGTAAACCCGGCATTTCTCCATTGATATATTGCGCTACTTGTACCTGAAGGAAGTCCCATTCCTCCATAATTGTCTTAGTATGCGGTCCACGACTCATAGCCAACTCCAATGCCACATTGACATCTAGTATTTCTTGCAACTTGACTGTCAAATCATCTTCATTGCTCCCTCCTCCAGAGTCCATGGCAACACTAGGCCGAATAGGCACGGGTGGAACAATCAAATATTGCAAGATGAGGTTTTCAGGTCTACCAATCAAAGGGTCAATCCAAAGAATTTCACAATCTTCATCTATCAAATTTTCAAAGAGTTTCAATGCGTCAGTCGGAAGCAAATTTTCATACACGTGAGGGATTGAATTTTGTATGTCCTTGTTGATAGAAATAGCTGTTTGCAATTGTTCCATTAATTGATCTACTTCATCTTCCATACTTTTTCCTTTGTACTTTTCATGTATAATTTTCAAGGTAGAGACACCAGTAATCTTTTTAACAGTTCCATTAGGTTGATGACAGTAGGGACATATTTTATTCTTTTTGCATTTCTCCAATACCTTTTTAAATATAGCAGCTTTGGTCAAGGAATCTGATGCTCGACGCATGCGCTTCTGGAATACCATTCTTTCTGTCTCTGGAAGGAGTATCCTAGAACAAGTCTTGCATATGCATTGCAGTATATTCAGCGTGTGCTTGATATAACCAATATGAAAGACGGGCAACGCAAGTCGAATGTATCCATAATGTCCAGCACAATTGTTAAGTTTTTCCTTGCATGTCGCGCAGGTGGAGTATTTGTCACTCACTCCTAGTCGAGGGTCCAGGCATCCACCGACGGCCGGAGTTCTATTGGGCATACTGAAGAGTTCCCGCGACGTTACCTGGAACTCAGCAATGCGTTGTATTTCATCCTTTGATAGAAGACCAAATTGTAAATGAGAAATCTTTTGAGGGGCTGAAGATTTCGTGACCAGAGCTTTGGAGTTTGAAGCGAGGGGATCATCCGGATCTTTACCCGAGTTAGTTACTGTCATGACGATTTGAAGATAATCCTAAAAGAAATAGTTTATAGAACTAGAGGAATTGTCAAGGATCTTAAGAGTACAATAAAGGATAATCTATCAGAATCCATGCCAAAAAAAGTATTTACTTAGTACATTTTTTTGTGGCTCCAGAGAGAGATGGTCCCTCGTGTGTGTAACCGTGTCGAGTAGAGTCCGAAGGTACTTCTTCACGGGACCAAGAGATTTGTGACATAATTGTTACAGCCTTCCGTTGAGGTCGAAAAATGAACTCCGTTTCACTTTTTTTCATATCAACAAACAAAATTGTTTTTTTTTTCGTTTTTGCTCAACGCTTTTCTGTCAGTGTCTTTTTTTTTTTTCAATCCTTTGTATGATATGGCATTGGTTGAACATAGACAGCTTATAAGAGAGAAGTTCATGTCGAACAAATTTCAAAAGTTTGCGCAGCACAACTTGTGTGAAAGAAAAGTTGAATCCTTACGTAGAAAACTTCAGATGACTCCTGACGGAAAAAATCACCAGATGGATACTCATACCGATGTGGACCTACATCAATCTAGACAAGATGTAGAATCATCAAGTAAGATGAATACCCTAGGTGGACGGTCATTGGATGTTGCCAAGCGTTTCCAAAAACTTAAATCCACGCGACGAGGAATCGAGGAAGAGTTACCGAAGAATGTTCCTAAGAACATAAACATCGGATATGATATTTCAAAGGATCAAAAACCAACAACCGTCCATATAAACAATGCAGCTACTTTGACACGTCGAAGAGAACAACTAGAACAAATCAAGTCTTATCAGAATTCAAAGGGCATGGTTGTGGGACATAAAAATTGCAATGGAACTTCCACACCTTCTTCCAAAGAGAAAGGTAGTACAGTCAACCCAAAAGAAAATCATTCCCATGATACATCATTGAGACGGAAAACATTAAAACATGTCTTGGCCCTTAAAATGATTGAGGAGGCAAAGGAGATAGATGATCAAGTCAAGAAAATGAAAGAGAGGAAACAGCAACACGTAAAATTCAATGGAAAAGGAAACACAAAACAAAATTCTGTGATACCATACGGTAGACAAAACAATTCCATGAAACCTCAAAATCAAAAGAATACATGTCTTCGAAAGAAGTCAGAATTGTTCCAAAAGAAAACACAGATTCAACAATCGCAATCACCTATTGATAAAGCTAGGGACATTATCGCTAAGCATGGGAGATACGAGTATGATAGATATCATGAACACAAGGATAAAAATCACTTGAATTTATATGAAAACAATCATCATGATATCCATTATCCAAATGATGAGGTTTGGAACAATGGAAATGGTATTAGAGTTTACATGGATGAGATTGAGATAGAAACATCTCATGACGATGGATATTCGGTTCAATCTTCTGTTTTACTTAACCCAATTGCCAGCGTCGATCGAATAACTCACAAATTCGGCTACGAAAACGAAGATAGATTTTGTTACTCACAGCAGGTACATCCGAATCAAGATTTCTATCATTGCGGCAGAACTCCTTACCATGCTGATCATGGTGAATGGAACTATGATCATCAACCGTACAACGATGTATCATCAAGTCACTATATTGCTTCCCACAATGATTCCTACTCTTATTATTCTGATTCAAACTCATTTTGCAGCATTGGAGATTATACAGGATCATATGAATAACCCCTCTAGCTAGAGAAGTACAATGGATTAATTATGATTACATTTTTTATAAAATAATATCGATTACTCAAGGGCTTGGCAATAATGTCACACTGGAAGTTGAACATGGGTTTTACTTTTTTAGCTCCCTCAACGGAAGTCGATAAAAAAATACAATCAATATTCTACATCTGCATAATATTTTGCCTACTCATCATGTACCATCGCAAGACAAGTAACCGTCTTCAGAGTTCTAAATTTGCAGAGTTCTATCAAAAGAAATCTTCTTTTAGTGACAGAAAGTTGACCGCAGGACGTGCTACTTCTGCTTCTAGTAGAGCTAGTAGAAGCACTAGTACTAATAATTCAGTAAATCATACTTCCGTTGTGGACAGTAGAGAAGGAGAGTATCAAGAGGAAGGACGTCGCTGTGAGTCTAGATCAAGTATTAGAATCACAGATGGTGATTACAAAGTGAGATATTCTTCAGACATTAGAAAGGCGTATCTAGAAAAGAAGTTCCGTGATCAAGAGCGACAAAACCAGGAACATCACCAGGATAAAGTATTGTTGGAAACAAAAATGAACATTGCACCCGAAGAAAAAAGATACTCGGTACAATCAAATGAGAAACATGTGAATCGTTCTTATACAAGTATTTTTGTACCCTCTCTCAACAGAGTCATTACTATTCCATCGCCTCCTTCTTCTCCTCGTCCTCCCGCTGGTGATGCCACTCTGCCCGTCAATTTATCCAGTCCTAAATGGCGCCACGAACGTAACTACAAAGATGGCATGCCTTACAGAAATGAGTATCATCCAATATATGAGACTCAGACTAAAAACGGTGCCTACTATCCTGTGAATAATACTACAGCCACTCCCCATGTCATTCCTGTTGTTACCCACGACAGAGAGGAAGCCGAAGAAGATGAATGGTATACTCCCACATACGACAAGGACACATCTTTTGATTCGAGGTACAATTCATATGACAATGACAAGAGTATGGAGAAAAATTCCCAAGTACTTACTCATAGACCCCATACAGCAAGAGAAACTCATTCAAGACCAAAATCTATTCAAAGGTCATCCTCCCATACTAATTTTTTTTCGGAGTCCTTTCGCAAAGTTGTGCAAATGTTAGATGGGGCGATCTCAGCCAACCAGTCTCCTGCAGAAACTGTAATTGTGAAGCATAACTCATCCGAATCGAATGATATAAGTGCCATTTCTTTCAATTCTTTTTAGAAAGGGATATGCTGTGAGCTGTGGAAGAGTAAAAGATAATATTACCGTTATTTTACGGTTCGGTATCTTTGGCGATGAAAAAGCTTAGACTACTCACTACGTACCGTGCTGCAAATCTGCACACACACACATATATGTATTATAAAGTGGAAAGTAATAATTCAATCAATCAATCTACCTTGCTTGCTTTCTTACTTTACGGGTGCAATTTATAAATTGCTTACTTTTGAATAAAAATATTAAAAAACATCGGAAATATGTTTTGTGGGGCACTGGACTCGTTATGCTCGGCCAATGCTTCCAATCAGGTACAGTGCTCTTTAAACGAAAGGAAAGAAATTACTTCTGAAGTTCAAGTTTTGATTCCAAAGAAAAGAAAAAAACTTTTTCAAAATCATAAAAGACCACGGATAAGTGAAAAGGATAAATTTCAACCCCGTGTCAAGGCAAAAAAGACTATGGGAAGTGTGTTTCCAGGCAACAATGACGTTGCTACTAGTATCGGTACAAGCATGATTATTACTACCAATAATAAGAACGATTCGCTCACAACTGGTAGTAGAATTGTCACAGATGATAACTTTTCAAGTTTGGCTCATGAGGATAAAGTTCTGAAAGACAGATTCCAAATGTCTACAGCACAAGAAAGAAAACGATTTCTATCTGGCAGAACTTTGGACCGAGCCAGTGATAAAATGCAAAGTTTTATGATCTGGAGGCAACAATATCGTTTGGAGGAGACTCATCTTCTTCCATTTCATCAGTATAATGATCTTGAAGTATGGAATTATGCCGTCTCTCATGCTGTATCTTGTTATAGAAGGAATGAAAATACCTCAAAGCGTCAAAGAAATACACCACCTATTGATAATAGCCAAATGGTGCTTCCTCGCATTGTCAAGTTTGGCGATGATCCAACAGATTTTCGCGCTAATGATGGTCGGAGGATCGCTCTGGTCAATCCTGCTCTCATTGACAATAGCATTGCACCTCTTGAATTGTATGCCTCCTGTATAGCCGTGTATCTGTACTTGAAACTCGACAGGCAATCAGAAGAAAATATACATGTTCTTATTGATGTGAGAGCAGGTAAAGGATGGCCCAATCCTCCGCCTACAGTTTTGATACCATTTGTAAAGACACTCTCAAAATTGCTTGTCGATAATATGCCCGAACGAATGTATAAATGTATATTATTTCCACTGCCTATTGCAGCTAAGCCGATATGGGGAGTATTCAAAAAGTTTCTTGATCGAAAAGTCGTGAGTAAAATGCATATTTTGTTTGGACCTGCTTCATCGGATAGTAGAATACCGAAAGGAATGGAAAGTGAATCATTTGACGCTGAACGCATAGCGCAATTGGAAAGATCAAGACAATTTGAATTCAAACCTTAATAATCGCTTGCTACAAATAAGTAGCTTTCAATTTTTTGTAATATATAATTACATATATATTAGTTATGATAATACTACTTACGTAGTAAGTGTTATTGAAGACACAAAGTTTTATTCCCATCCTACATCCGGTTCTTTGGGAAGAGAAGAGGAAGTTCCATCATCATCTAATGAGGGCAAGTCGCCGTACAGTGCTTGCCACTCCAAATCTCTTCCAACTGCACCACCGATTCCACCCTCTGCTTCCACTGGTATAAGAATGTGGGATCTGCCACTACTATTAGAATACTTGGTGATTTTTACCACGGCTTGATCTTCCGACAATATTATGCCATTCATTTCTCGTATGTCCGATATTTCCATAAATATTTCATCTCCTTCTTTCACGAAGTCTCTCATGATTGCCTCGCTAAGAGTATCTTCAAGATATCTTTGTGCTGCTCTCTTGATGGGGCGAGCTCCGTATTGATCAGCAAACAAAGAGCCTTCTCGGGTCACAGCTCCAATAAGGCTGCTGTCGATTTCAAGTTTGATATCTTGAGCATCCATCGCCCTGTGCACAGTCTCGTCAATGATATTACCTGCAATTTCTCGCAGATTTTCATATGATAAAGGACTGAAGATAACGATTTCATCAATTCGATTGAGAATCTCAGGCTTCCAAGTTTGCTCCAATTCCTCTTTGACAACACGAGCAGTTTCAATGCTTTTAGTTGCTATATCATCAGTAGTTGTTTCCTTGGCCATATCCACTATTTTCTTACTGCCGATATTACTAGTCATAACAATAACCGAATTCTTGAAGTTCACCACCCTGCCCTTTCCATCAGTAAGCTTTCCTTCATCCATAATTTGAAGCAACACATTGAGAACATCCTCATGTGCCTTTTCTATTTCATCGAATAATATAACAGAGTGTGGACTCCTTCTGACAGCTTCAGTCAGTTGGCCGCCCTGTTCGTAACCGACATATCCAGGAGGAGATCCAACGAGCCTGCTAGTCGCAAATCGATCCATGTATTCACTCATATCAATTGAAATCATATCCTTTTCTCGTCCAAAATACGTATCAGCCAAAGATTTACATAACTCTGTTTTTCCAACGCCTGTTGGGCCACAGAAAAGAAAACTGGCGACGGGCCGTTTTGGGTCTCTTAAACCACTTCGTGCTCTCCTAATTGCCTTCGCAACTGATTTCACTGCTCTTTCTTGCCCTTTAATACGCTTTCCCATAGTCAATTCCAGATTCTTCAACCTAGATTTTTCACCCAAGTCAAGACGACCAACAGGAATGCCAGATATTTGAGAAACAACTTCTGTTACAGCATCCTCTGTCACAAAATAATTCTCGTCAAAGTTATCTGACATTTTAATCATCGATCCTGCCTCGTCTAATAAATCAATTGCCTTATCGGGCAAGAATCTATCTGTAATATAGCGGTCGCTCAATTTTGCTGCGGCTTCTAATGCATTCTTTGTATATTCAACTTCATGGAATTCAGCGTATTTTGGTACAATCGTATTCAGTATTTCCAGTGTTTCCTCAACCGTTGGCTCCACCACCTCAAGCGGCTGGAAGCGACGTTCCAACGCAGCATCCTTTTCGATGTATCTTCTGTACTCTGGTGTCGTAGTTGCTCCAATAACGCGCAGATCTCCTCTCGCAAGGGCCGGCTTCAGCAAGTTAGCAGCGTTCATAGCACCATCTCCTCCGCCTCCAGTACCGATAAGATTATGAATTTCATCTACAAATAAAATGACATTAGCGTTCGATGCCTCTTTGATCAACTTCTTCATTTTTTCTTCAAAATCCCCTCTATTACGAGTACCGGCGACTAGTGAAGCAAGGTCGATACTAATCAGACGAAACCCAGCAAGAGCCTTTGGGCACTCAGGTAAATTAAAACCATTTAACAAATCACCCCCTTGAGCTATCTCTGATTCCGATTCAGAATTTCTCTTGAAAGGATTTCGCAACTTTGGTCTACTCGACATTTTGATTTCTGTGGTTTGATATGAACCTGCCAACACTTGAGCGATTGCTTCTACAACGGCAGTCTGAGAAAAACGAACAGTCAGGGAGTTACGTTTAAATTATGAAGATGACAGCACACATTCTTTCTTCACATACCTTTCCAACTCCTGGATCTCCAATCAAACACGAATTATTCTTCCTTCTTCTGCCTAGTGTTCTAAGAGCCATTTTGATTTCTTTATCTCGTCCATAAACTCTATCCAAACGTCCCTCAAGTGCCATTTGCGTCAAATCAACTCCTACTTCTTGCAACGTATTAGTAGTCCCCGAACCACCTCCAATGACAACAACTTCTTCTGTCACCGGATTTTCGCGGTAGATGTCGTACGGAAGTTGCATATCCTCTACCAAATCTTCACAAAAGTCATAGGGTGAAAATTGTGCATCGATGACATTTTCAGAACACCGTAGAATCGCTAACGGCGCATTAGGTCGCTGTAAATCTATTGGGTTGCCATAGTTATAGCCCATAAGAGCCAGGAGTACGTGTTCTGAATGGATGGACTTACTATCAAAGTAAGATGCAATTTTGGCAGCATCTGTCAAAGTAAGTTTGACTTCTTCTGAGAATGGAAGAGGTTTGTCATTTTGCAACAAAGTGTCTTTGTTGATATTTTTCTTAAGCCTGAATCCTGATTGCTCCAATGTCCGTTCCGCGCTTTGACGCACTAAGGGATAAACGAGATTATACTTGGCCAACGTTCTTCCAGCACGTTCTGGTCGATTTACGATTCCGGCAGTTAGTACTTCATTGTTTAGCAACCGAAGACCGACTTCGTTTCCAATTTTGTGAGCCACCTGAGTTGCGGCGACACATTCATCTGAGAGACGGTCGATTACCATATTTAAGTCATTAATCTTACTAGACTTTGATTTTCTCCGACTGTGGCAAGAGGGATTATTCAAGGAACGAAAGGATCGTTGGCGAACGAAAGAGCTGGTCGTACTACCGATATAAAACGCCTGGACAAACGGTTGTGCGAAGTTGATGCCATTCTGTTGCTTCAGTGAGAAACTTAAATTACTTAAGTCCAATTCAACATTGCAAAGAGTCAGAATCGCCACCACGGTCCAAGCTGCTGATTTGTTTATCACTCTCATTATTGGAACCGAGTCGGTAAAAGTGGATCTAAGGGTGAACGTATTTCTGTTTGTTTGAATGAAAGAATATGGTTCGTATGTTCCATCACTTAAATTACTGTTCTCTGATCTGATATCTTTTTCGTATATTGAATTACGTATATGAAAAAGGCCTAATTGTGAGGTGGTTTTCGTTCAATTTATATTTGAAATTATGTCTTGCAACTCATACTTTCTGTGTATCATTTTTTCATCTATTTATTCTTTATTCGTCATTTTTTTTACTGAAGTACTTAGTTAGATTCTCCAGGTTTTCAAGAAGATGCTTCCTTCTTATATTTGATAAATCGCATAGAATTAAATGCAGTCTCCTTCCAATACTCAAGATCATCTTCAGTAAAATCTTTCATCTCTTTTTCACGGATCTTTCGCTTCAGTATTGGGACTACTTCTTCAAAAGCTTGGATCACATTCTTTTTCCGAAATACACTCTCATGGTTTCCAGGGTCTCCTTCATCAGCACTGTACATATCCATAAGGGCATTCAGTATTTCACTCAAAACAGCCACACTGGTGGACTTTGAACGAGTTAAAACATTTAACAACAAGCAACAGATCTTTTCATTGACCTCATCTGGATGAGGTTGAGAACATAGAATACCAAGCATTCCCACACAATCCTTTTGAACATCTGATGCTGCAATAAAATCATCCGCCTTCGTCGTAACGGAATCTTCTGGAGTTTGAATTGACAAGTAGGCCATAATTAAGTCCAAATCATTCTCATCTACTGATTGAACCAGTATAGGTCGAAACCTCAATATAGAACACATGGTGGACATAACGGAAGCGATAGCCGGCATGGGAATACTTGTCATTTCTAAATTATTTGACATGTCCTTTACTGACACTAAGAAATTCATGAATTCTTTCCATGTAGCCATACACTCTGTATGCTTTTCTTTCCAATAGTTCAAGTTACAAAAGGCATTACAAAGACACAGGCCACAATTAGTTACAACTTCCAACAAATCATCCATTGCTTCTTTTGGAATTGAATTTGAACTTCCTTTGTTCATAATTTCTAATAAAACAGTACCAAACACTAGAAGTACCCGATCAGCGATGCCTGAATTCGAAATTTGCTGCATTAACTCTTCATTTTCTTTTGATCTTGTATCAGTTGATGTTTTCATCGCGTTTTGAGTGTTTGATGGCTCTTCCACTATATCGTCCTCCACATCCCATCCATCTACATCTTCAAAATCATCCACATTGTCCGGACTACCGATCGTGAACAAGTTCGCTATAATTTCTAAAGATAATTTCAAAGGCAAACATGCATTTTTCCATGCCATGACGGATTTCTCGTAAACATCCTCCGCTTGAATTTGTTCCTCGCATGGGGCAATCTTGTTTATTTCTTCTTCATTATTGGTGGCATCTTCTGACTTGATCGTTTTCATTTCCTTTTGTCTTCTTGCGATCGACCTTGCACTTTCTTTTCTCTTGTCAACCATACGAATAATGTCTTTTTCAATGGATTCATCGTCCTTTTCTTTCCTCAAAGCAATATATGATTCATTGACTTGAGTGTACAAAGCCTGTGCAATTGCGGAGTGATACAGAGAACATTGGCCCAAGAGTGGAATCACTAGCGAAGCAAGTATCTTGAACAAGCGACCATTATCAGGTTGCGCCTGCAATGCTGCAATGATGATTCCACAGGAATGCAACCTAGCCAACATTGGAATATACGAATTTGAAATTAATGATTGAATAATATCCCATTCCTGTTCAGCACCAAACATAGTGTTTACTACTTCTGGATTATCGTCGCATGAAGAATGTAATGTTCTCATGGCATAAATGATAACATCTGAAATAATATTTGAATCATTTTCTTTGGCGGACAGTAATTTTTCGAAATCTGCATTTGCATTTTGAATTTTCATAATCGTATTGGTAGCAAGGCTCAATGTGCACATTGTATTGGATAAGAATTCCTGTTTTTGAATGTGGAGAATAGCAGAAGATGCATCGGTCGTTGAGAAAGATTCAATAAGTCCACATAATGCGTGGAGACAAAGTGAAAGAATGGACCATTGTTCCATTAGGATTAAGACGTTGTTGTGACTGGTTGTACTTGTAGAAATAGTCTTAAGGTGTTCAGATTTGTCTATCTCAATTTCTTCAGTAGACACATTTTCCTGTAGAAAGTTCTGAATAGAATCACATGTCTTTTTCATTTTCGAAAGAAGTATGGGTGTCAATAGTGCCTCCATGCCTTGGTATTGATTCAGTTGTAGTCGTTGTGGGTCCTGAAATATGACGTAGTTGCCAATACAACCGAGAGCACACGAGCTGATTGGAACGTCGTCATCAAGAATACGTTCTGCTATAGCCTTGACCAGCTCTAAACTTATGTTTCGATTCTTAGAAAGATGTTCCGGTGAGAAAGTTGTGGTCGATAATGCCGATACGGCACCATGACGCACTCGAACATCTCCATGGCGAATTTTGTTCACAATGTTCAACTTGGAGGGTGGCGCGGCGCTCCCTTTCGCTTCAATAGCTGGTTTGCTAGATTTCTTGTGATTTTTGTGGCGTCTGCTTTGCTTTCCCATGCTTATTTATGGTTCAATTATTTCATAAGTAAAAAAAGAAAGAAATGGAATGAATCAAAATCAATGAACGATTTACTATGTACTTCATCAATTCATGTTAAGCATTTGGGCACACAGCATTTATTTTTAGTGGTTCTCACAATGTCGTCCACGAACTACCAACCCTAGAGGGGAAATGCGCTCTCAAAATTGTCATTGGTCCATGTATTTCATACGAGTATTTAGAAACGCTTGTGGTGGGTTAATAGCTACATCACCATCGTCACTGATCATCTTTGTACACATTGGAAGATCAGGATCCACATTTTCATCTTATGATGAATCATCAATTCTAAGAAATTAAGAAATAAATGATTTGACCGCTAAACACACACAAAATGACCGCCAAACACAAAGAATGTGAGAGATTTACTTTATCATATCCTACCATAACGAAATGCATCTTGGGTTACAAGTGATCATCCATTTTTGGAACCCAGAATTTCACCGTTGGATCCTTGGACATTCCACCAGTGACAATGATATCCTTTGTGTCATGTGCTGCAACAGCCAAACAACAATCATGTACATGCGCATCCAACACTTGTAGATTCTGTCTGGTTTGCAAATCATAAATATATACCTTTCCATCTTCTGATCCAGTAATGATTTTCGGTTGTTTTGGATTTGCCAAAGCAAAGTCACTAAAGACACAATACTTACTATTGACATGTCCTGTATATGTTTTAGTACATTGTCCACCTCTTCCTGCTATCAATCTTTGTGAGTGGTCATCCTTTTGTGTATGATAATACTGATGATCGTCATATGACTTTTTCATCAGTACATCCCACAATCGTAATTTACCATCCAACATTCCACTTAGAACATATTTTCCATTGGGTGAATACTTGACAAAGGACACGGGTGGATTTTTTTCAGCATAAATCGTTTTAAGGCATTCTCCTGTTGCCAGATCCCATATCCGGATAAGTCCATCGTGACTTGAAGATACGATACATGTTCCATCCATATTGAAGTCCACTCCAGTGACAGGATCAGAATGTGCTGGTAATGTGGATATACATTCTCCCGTTCGTACGTCCCAAATCTTGACGGTTTCATCGAATGATCCGGTGACAAGTAAATTCCCTTGAGGACTGAATTTGACAGAGAAACAGAAATTCGAATGTCCTTTCAATTCCACCAATGGTTTGTCCATAGACGTTTGTGGATGGGACCCAGTAAGTACAGATGATGTAGGACATGAAGAAGAATGGAACCGTGACACGTCCCATACTTTACAAGTTTTATCATCACTGGCTGTGGCAAGAACATGAGGTGCTCTAGGGTTCCATGCCAATTCGTTGATTCCCTTGGAATGTCCCATGATTATCCCAGTGGGATTGAATGTCGTAGGACTACTACTACTAGTAGTAGTAGTCTCAGTACTAGTAGTAGTCAGATAATAATCTTGAATGGATGGCCCAATATCCCAAAGACGCACAGTCCCGTCCGCACTGGCACTGGCACAAATACAAGGTTCCTCATGACCATTGCTACTACTGCTAGTAGTAGTATTAATAGTCGAAGGAATGGTGGGTGCAAAGGATACGCAAGATACAGCTTTTTTATGTTGTCCCAAGATGGGAAGACACGTGTAATGCGAATGATGATTCATCAAAACTTCTTCTTTTATGATTTCAAATACGAGTTAAAATGATTGAGAAATATCAGGTTTACCAGAAAGAATTGGTTGTTGTAATTGTATTAATTGTATGTATGTTGTACCATTCAGCGGAGTATACTTACTTTAAAA
>Ga0213868_10002224_pt1 | contig 18576 bp, 15 predicted proteins | sample PICome_9_FD_160087 | JGI IMG/M metagenome (GOLD analysis project Ga0213868, IMG submission 160087) | Coastal seawater microbial communities near Pivers Island, North Carolina, United States - PICO127 | ecosystem: Environmental > Aquatic > Marine > Coastal | place: USA: North Carolina...
GAACCGAATCCTTTCATCCCCCCCCCCCACTTCTTGTTTCACTTGGTATATATACTAATCTCCAAAATGAATACCTTTCGATATTCTTTGTTTATCGACGATGTACATTTACAAACAAAACATGTGTAACTCACACAATTGATTTATAATGGTGTGCTTTTTCTCTTTAGTTTTGTTTCAAGGTTGAAATATGAAAACGAAAACAACGAACCAATCGGTACCTTCCTCTCCTTTTTTTACCTATGGTGCTAGGGGGAACTGACTGACTCTTTCGTCGTCGCGAGATATTTGTTGTGGCTGGTTGCACAGTCAACCATCAGTTCGAGTTCCCGCAAAAATATGTACAACAAAGGTGAGTTGACCATCTCTGTCTCTGATAAACTGAAGAATCCATCGGAGAGACGTTGACTAAAAAACAATCTTCGCAAAAAAGTAACGCATCTTTTTTTCAGAGAGATACTCTGCTGTCGTCGGGTACTCGTAGACGAGACAAAGATATATATATCATCCACTATAAAGTTTCACTTGTGTGTGGTGTGCGACACATTAAGATCATCTTGTAGAGGTTGCAACATTTCTTAACTCTCTCTATATATATACATATATAATACATCATCACAATGCCTCCCATGAACGATCGCTTAGCTGACCTTGGTGACGATGTACCCGCATGGGCCCGTGACCACGACCGTGATGCTACAAATGATATTGAAATGGGATACATTAGTAAATCTACTAAGAAAAATCCCGATGATTTTGATTGGCAAGAGGAAGAACCAGAAGAAGAACCAGCTTCCTCCAGCGATAAAGGTGCCATGGATGCCTTCTTTCGAGATGTTGATAGTATCAAGGAAGATATTGAAGTGATTGAAAAGGTTACAAAGAGAATTGGTGAAATCAATGAAGAGTCGGTTTTATCTGTTTCTGAAGCGAGGGAAAAGGAGTTAAGTCAGGAAATGCAACCTCTTATTGCGGCAACGAATAAAAGAGCCAAAAAGACTAAGAATCTTTTGAGTGTGTTAAAGGATGAAAATAAAGGTCTTAAGAAGAAATTAAGTGTGAGCGATATGAGGTAAGAACATGTGATACATGTGCATTTGGTATATACTATTTACTATTGACATGCACACAGCCTCACTTTAAACCTATATGGAATCCATCATCCATCTTTCTTCGGATATACAATTTGGTAGGGTACGAGAAAACTTATGCAATACTCTGACTCGCAAATTCATTGATGAAATGAAATTATACCAGAGTGCTCAACAAAAGTTCAAAGCTGATATCAAGAAGAAAGCGGAACGTCAAATATTGACAGTCAAGGAGGATGCTACTCCTGAAGAAATTGATCAAATCATGAAAAGTGATGGAGGTAGAGAAGGACTGTATCAGCAAACGTTTTTAGCTGGGGGTGTCAATGATAATATCAAGTGAGTGATTATGACTTTGATGTAAGGATGTATGGACATTCTGACCACGAAGTGTGACTGTCTTCTAACCTTTATGGTAATTGTTTTGTTTTATAAAATGATCAGACAAGCCTATACCAAAGTTGCTGGCAAGTATCAAGATGTATTGGCTTTGGAACAGAGTGTAGCAGAGCTACATCAAATGTTTCTCGATTTTGCCCTCCTAACAGAACAGCAGGGGGAACTTATTGACCAAATTGAATTTAACGTGAAGAGTGCAGCAGACTACGTTGAACAGGCTAACGTTGATGTGTACCATGCCATTGAGTCTTCCAAAAGCATCCGAAAGAAGCAATGGTACGTATTTCTTTTATTCATTCTTCCTATTTTGATTGTTGCTGAATTTGTACACTCATGTTGTTACTTTTTCAATTCCTATGAAAGTTGTGTAATTCTGATTGTGATTATCATTACAGTGATTCTTCTATTTTCACTCAAGATCATCCCTTAAAAGCGTTTACTCTAGAGAGATATTGCAAACTAAAAGAATTGGGACAAGTTTATTGAAGATATAAACATTCTTTTATATGTCTTTTTTAAGTACAAATTCTTCGCAACCTTGTAGATATATATTTAGATGCTTCTATAACTACGAATTCTTCACAATGCTGTCGACAAACAAAACGGAGGTCTATTCTATCTTCTGTCTATGGTTCAAGAGTTGAACTTGAAAGACGACTTGATCTTGCAAGTTTCTTTGCCGCTTGCGACATTTTTTCACCATAATCCTGACTAGAAGATCTCTGAATGGCCGCTACGACAGTAGCCATCTCATCGCCTGAATTCGCAATGAACTGGAAAAATTCGGAGAAATCAATCATTCCGTTACCGTCGATATCCATTACATTGAAAAGGATATTAAAATCTTTCTCATCAATGGCACCAATTTTCCCTGTCGAAATCCATTTCCACAGCTCTTCCTTGGAAATGAAACCATCTTCATTGGTGTCAATGCATTCAACTTCTTTCTTTAAAGCCTTGGAGCTAAGGACCATATTAGGTGATGGTTGTATGTTCATGGCCTCAACGACTCTAGCAAGAAAGATGAGGCGACTTCGCTCCTTCTGCTTATCAATCAAATTTTGTTGCAATACAATGACGACAGCCAACACCAAAACAGTAAAGGCAGCAACCAAGAAACCAGCAAGGACACCAATGTTCACCTTTGGTTTTTCATTTGGATTTTCTGGATCACATTCCTGAGTGTTCCACTCCCCACATTTAGTATAAATCAGAGGCAAAGCTGTTAGGACAATTGCAAGTAAAATCGTTACTCCAGCAATATAGTACATGGTAAATTGCTAATTTTGGGAGGGTTTTATCACAGGATTTTCAAAAAAAAAAGGATGGAGAGAGTTGAGAAGTAAAAAGGAACGAGCCCTATTTTTCAAGTGTTTGAATCGTGCAAGAGTTGTTTTGTTTCCCGCCTCACTTTCGTCACATTTTTAGTGTTACATCCAGCGTCCAACACTATTTTATATAAAAGTATTCTATTGCCTTCTATAACTTATTCACTACTATGATCTTAGACTTCTTGTGCTTTGGTTTGGGCAAATGATGGACATGTTTCCTTTCCACCTTCTTCATCGCACATAGACCATCGTCCCCAGTAATCCACAGCATCCAATGCAACAACGCAGCTCTCTCTTACAACCACGTCTTCATCGTTCAGAAAATTATTCAGAATTTGTGCGACATCATTCCATCGACCCTCAATGGCACCCAATGCTTCAGCTGATTCGTGTCTGACCATGGCGTGTTCATCTTTCCTACTTAAGCTTTCGGCAAGAGCTTCTACAGAGTCTGGATGTGCCATCTGTCCCAGGACATAGGATATCTCATGACGAAATAGAGCACTGCTAGAGTCTTCTAACAGACCTTTTCCAAGTTCAATTACAGCATCAGATCCACCTAAGTTTCTCAATGAAAACATGGCCCGATATCGTTCAAACAAGGGTAACGATGAATCTCTTAATATTTGGCCAATTTCTTCTACTTTCATATTAGCATGCTGAGGGTGAGGAGGTGCCGGATCTACGGATGAATATGGACTCAACATGCATGCACAGACCATTGGTTGATTTTCCATGTCATTTTCTTCCCCTCCCCTTGCTTTCCATGCCATATAATCAATTGCAAGTTTACATGTTTCTCCAATCTCCGGTCTGTCTGGATTAGCTTCAATAGCTTTTTCTAAAATAGGTATTGATCTAGATGCACCAATTGCCCCAAGAGCTTCTCCACATTCATGACGCACCATAATACAATCCGAATCGTTCAGTAGAACTTTTTCCAAGACGTCGCAACATCTATCATCTCGAAGCTGACCCATCACATACGCGAACTCATGACGCAACAAAGATCCATGGTCTTTATTAAGTAAACCATTACTTAAAGAATTGATCACTATTTGATCAATTTTCATATGATGGGATTCTTCATGACTCATATCGGAATCATCATCATTATCATCAATGGTGTTCCTCTTTGTGTTCTTATAAGCTTGACGCAAATAATAAGCCGCCCTCATTCTCATTCCAATTGGATTGGAAGCGGATGATAATGTCTTTTGGAGCTCCGTCAATGGTGGAGCTTCGAACATGTTCAATGTATGCGATCAGCGAATATCAGTCGTCAAATATGCTATGTTGCGTATTGTTTGCGTTCGTTGTTCGTCGTTCGTCGTGATTTTTTCTTTTGAACGGTGGAGAGAGAAGTACCCACTTGTCACGGATTAATTTGTCTCTATTTTTATTCATTCGCTATTCATTCGCTTGATGCACAACCACCAACCAAACAAAATTCACAACAACATCTTCCGTTGTCGTATCGTTAGTACCCATCCGACCATCTGCCTCAACAAATACAAATCAGTAGAAGATACAATGGTAGCAAAACGAAAAACAGGAACTGGTGGACTGAAAGGATTTTTTACAAATGCAGCATCATCATTTTCAACTGGAGGGGCCTTCCTTAAAAATAAATCTTATTGGTTGGCGGAAAAGCTAGCAAAAGCAGGTTTCATCGTCGCAACAGCTTCATTTGTAGTATTGATGCCTTTGGTGTTTGAGATCTCACGTGAAGGGCAAATGATTGAATCAGAACAGCTTCAAGTGAAGGAATTACGAAATGAAGGATACGCTGATCATCAATTGCGACAGATGGGCTTTAGTGAACCTGCTGTTGCTAGAGCTCCTGCCGTTGTCTTGAAGAAATAAAAGAAGAAGAAAGGAAACAATAGTAATTGTTATCAATGTTCTTTGTGGCAAATTATGGAAGCTGAATGAATCAAAATATGTAACATGGGTATGATCTAAAATAGCATGAAATACATCTAATTTTTTTTTCTTATTTATATACACACTATATCAAAATCGTATTCGTCTTGAGATACTCATGATTATAACAATGCGAATGTCTTCAATATCAATTATACAGAGGACAGAGGAATCAATCGTCCTGATGGACGTATTGATTGTACGTCAAAATCAGATCGATGATTTTATTTCATCCAAACGATAACTTTTCCAAAACCGGAACCCCAAACCCCCTTCCCTTGCCCCCTGTGAGAGTCGACAGTCGATACTCACACATCAGTCGTAGATACTTTGAAAGTAAATCGGAACTCATTCGTGACAGAATCCATTCCAATAGTACAAACATGGGAAATATCGTTGGATGTTGTGCAGCAGGAGTCGGTTGGTGCTGCTGTTCAGCGGCTGGGTCTCTATTAAGTTCGTGTTGTGGATCGGACAAGGCATCGAATGTTGCGCCAAGCCCCCAATCGGGTCGAAAACGATCCATCTTCTTGATTTTCTTGTCCATCGTGTGTGCATTTGCATTTCAGTATGCTCTTGGCCCGGGCATCAAACCTAGTCAGCAGACCAGCGTGAACCCTGTGATAAGGCACATTGCGGATTCTTGGATGAGCGGATGCGAAGAGTACATAGTCGATGATGATATAGATAGTACAGAGAGACAAATATGTTCGGGAAATTCAGGAGTATATAGAGCTGCAGGTTCTGCGTTGATATTTTATGTATTAGCCGCAGTTGCGGCTTATTTCAAGCCTACTGCCAATCGGGAGGCTTGGCCGGCAAAGTTTATCCTGTTCTTTGCTTTGGTGATTGCGACAGTATTCATCCCAAATGATCCTCTTTTTACACCTGGTCTACTCTGGGTCTTTCGTGTAGGTGCCATTCTGTTCATGCTATTCAATCAATTGGTGGTGCTCGATCTATCGTATAATTTAAACGAAGCATGGGTTGCAAAGGCAGACAAGGCTGAATTGGACGAAGGCGAGGGTAAAGGAAAGAAGTGGCTCGGGGCATTGTTGTTCGCTTGTGCTGTCTTCTTCATTGGATCTTTAGTCGCTATTGGTGTCATGTATGCATACTTTACTGGTTGTGCCACCAATAATGCATTTATTACAATAACTCTTGTCATGGGGTTGATTAATACGATCGTTCAACTTACTGGAGAAGAAGCAAGTTTGTTCACGAGTACATGTATCTTTGCTTACTCAACGTACCTTCTATATTCCGCAGTGTCCAAAAACCCAGATGGATCATGTAATCCACGTCTAGGCGATGAAAGTACTGGAAATATCGTGTTGGGCGTCGTCATTACTTTCATTTCCATCATGTGGTTGGGTTTCTCACATACAGCTCACAGGACCGTGGGGGAAGAGAGTGATGAGATGTCCCTGTGTTCTCACGACAAAGATGAAAGTGATAAAGCACAAAACATAGTAAGTGGTATTGTCTTGAACACACAAAATGACGAAGAAAAGGAATTTGAAAAGAGTGAATCATTAGAAGGGAATGTTGATCCCAAAGACGAGGCACACACAAAAACGTTTTCTACTTCTTGGAAATTAAACATCATTCTCGCATTTATCACGTGTTTCTATGCGGTTTCTCTGACGTCATGGGGTAGCATTTCTTCAGGAGGGAATATTGCAAATCCTTCAGGTGGAAAAACAAATATGTGGATCATCATAGCCTCTCAATGGTTGATGATGTTGCTTTATCTATGGACATTGGTAGCTCCAAAGTTATTTCCTGAACGTGAATTTTCATGAAATTCATGCTACTTGAATTCTATCCTCAATTGTAACATGTAAGAAATAAATGTAGTAGGGTTCCATTGATGATGCAATCAATACATATATATATATATTTACTGACTGAAACCAATGCGAATGAACGATGGGCAATAAGGCTATGGGGAACATTCTTTCACTATATTTTCTGCATCTAGTTCGCCCGCCAAAAATTCTGGCGCGGTTCAAATTTTTCACACTCTCATCGTTCATCGTTCTTTGATTGACCCAAGACCCTACCGTATATTTAGCAGACAGACTACATTTAAAATCTGTTGTCTTCAATTACTCAACGTTCCAAACTGAAGATTCCAATTGCATTCATGTCTGACGTTGCTGCAGTGGTTGCGGCGGCTGCCTCATCCCGTGGCATTGGGGCTGGTGGTGATTTGGTATGTGTTTTTCTTTCTTTCCAAGAAATGTTTTATGTACGGCTGTTTCTGTTTCCAACTGTGTTAACCGTTGAATCTTTCTTCCATTGCAAAGGTGTGGCGTTTGCCAGGTGATATGGCACATTTCAAAGGGGTCACTTCCTCGCCGACCGTGGAAGGGAAACGTAATGCAGTTATTATGGGGCGTAAAACATGGGATTCCATTCCTCCTAAGTTTCGCCCTTTAGATAATCGGATGAATGTCATTTTGTCTCGTTCAGATCCTGAAAAGATATGCACTGATGAAAATGTGCTTGTATGCTCATCCTTAACAGACGCTATGGAGAAACTAAAGGTCTTGGAGGATGTTGGGGGTGTATTTGTCATTGGAGGGGGTCAGGTTTATGAAGAGTCTATCAAGTCTGGTCTTGTAAACAGGATCATCTATACAGAAGTCAACAACCTTGATAAGGATATCAAGTTTGATACTTGGTTTCCTGAGCTAGATGCCAGTGAATGGGAATGTGTTCCTTTTCCAGGACAGGAAGCCCCGTTGGCTGTAGAAGAAGAAAAGAAGGAGGAGTCTTTGACGGCGTCAGTACCAGCGATTGTTCATACGGACAAAAAGAGCGGAGTGACTTACAAATTTTTGGAGTATCGACGCAAGTCTAACAAGAAGCAGAAGGTTCAAACTAATGAGGAATATGACGATTGTATTGAAGAAGGTCCTCATGTAAATCCAGAAGAAATGCAATATCTTGCCATGTGTCGGGATATCATTGAAAATGGAGTTGAACGAGGAGACCGCACTGGAACTGGTACCATGTCTAAGTTTGGTACACAAATGAGGTTTTCATTGCGTGATGGGACTCTTCCACTTCTGACTACGAAGAGGACATTTTGGAGGGGTGTCGCTGAAGAATTACTATGGTTCGTTGCGGTAAGTCATCTCATGTATCGTCGAATATCAACATTTTTACTACTCTTTGCTCAACCTAAGTACCTTTATATTCATTTGAAAAGGGAAATACCAATGCCAATGACTTGGCAGCAAAGGATATTCATATCTGGGATGGTAACGGTTCAAGAGAATTCCTAGATAGCCGCGGTCTTCCACATCGTGAGGTTGGAGACTTGGGACCAGTGTACGGTTTTCAATGGAGACACTTTGGTGCAAAGTACATAGATATGCATACCGATTATAGAGGACAAGGAGTGGATCAATTAGCTGAATGCATTGATAAGATCAAGAACAACCCCGAAGACAGGCGTATCATCATGTCTGCTTGGAACCCTGCAGACTTGGATGTAATGGCGTTACCTCCCTGTCATATGTTTTGCCAATTTTATGTTGACACAAAAAAGAATGAGCTTTCTTGCCAAATGTATCAACGCAGTGCCGACATGGGATTGGGAGTTCCCTTCAATATTGCATCTTATGCCCTCCTTACTCATATGATCGCTCATGTCACTGGAAGAAAAGCCGGTGATTTTGTGCACACCATTGGTGATGCACATGTGTATTTGAATCACATTGATGCATTAAAGGAGCAACTAGATCGTCCTCCACGCGCATTTCCCAAGATTAAAATCAACCCAGAGAAGAAAAATATCGACGATTTTGAATACAGTGACTTTGAGGTGATTGGTTACAAACCTCACAAAACAATCAAAATGAAAATGGCCGTTTAAGTAACAATTATTCAAACTGATGCTGCGTGGTAATTGTAATATATTTTTAATCAATATGACACAATATGGGGTTGTATTTCTTTGTATAGAGACATATCTACTAAGTAAGTATCTACTCTTTGGAAATGTTTCAAAAAATTCAAATTCTATTTTAGCTTCAGCCCCCCACGTCAGTCGTAAGCCATTTTCTCTATCTCTTCTTCAACAAAGAGAAGAGAGACTGAAGCCTACCTGATTCATTCATTGCAACTACTTAGCACAACACAGACATACACACGTACGTTCGTCATGAAATTTACTTCGGGATCGTTAAGCATCTTATTATTGGTATCTGTGTCGAATAAGAATGCCGATGCATTTGTGACAAACAAAATGAGTTGGAAGAGCCTCAGAACCACTACGCGTAGTACTAGTGGTATTGCTGTCGCTTGGAGTGAGAATCAAGAAGATGACCCGGATAAGATCCCTCACTTTCCTGAAAATCCAATGATGGTGAACGGAAGTAAGGAGCCATACGATTCTAATTTAAATGTTATGAATCAAGGAAATGAAGAAGAGAATGAAAACGATGCATTAACTGATCTCGACCGAAGAGTTCTAGAAATTATGCGAGACGTCGAATCTAAATTTCCTGTGAATGATTTCAACGCTTCAGAGAATGTCGAATCCGATTCTCAAGGTTATTATGTCAGAGATTTCAATACCAACGACATGAAGTTGGGAGAGAGTGCTGGAAATTTTGCACAAAATCAGAATTATCCTGCTCAATCCGGTGGCGAACGATACTCCAGCAGGAACCCATCCTACGACTACAATACTAGCTTTGATCAGCGTATCGGTCGCTTCAATAGCAATGGCGACTCCATTCCAGTGAGACAGACTGGTTCACAGAATCGTCAAAGATCATCAAGTAGCTCTTACCTCAATGACTACAACACCAATTTTGATCAACGTATTGGTGGCTTTGGGGGGAATGGTGAATCTCTACGATACACACAAAGCAGGAATCCTCCAGCAGTAAATCGAGATGCAGGTCGAAGAGAAGTTGCTGATTACAGCTCCCCTTTTGATAAACGTGTTGGTCAAAACAGACCACTTGGAAGTGGGGAATCTGTTCCAGTGAGCCGAAGCCAAAATGTCTCTTCCAGCAGAAATTATGGTGGAAGCTACAATCCTGCCTACGATTATAACCAGAGCTTGGACCAACGTGTCGGTCAAAACAAACCCCTTGGTAGTGGTGAGTCTATTCCAGTAAGTCGAAGCCAAAATACATCTGGCGGCAAAAACTACAATCCTGCCTACGATTATAACCAGAGCTTGGACCAACGTGTCGGTCAGAATCGACCACTAGGCAGTGGTGAATCTATTCCAGTTAACCAAAGCCAAAATTCTCCTACCAACCGAAACCACGGTGGCAACTATAACCCTGCCTATGATTACAATCGCAGTTTCGATCAACGCGTTGGTCAAAATAAACCATTGGGTAGTGGGGAGAATGTTCCAGTCAGGTTGACTGGCACTCAGAATCGACAGGTGACTAGTAGAAATAGTGGCCGAAAAAGCGTCATTGGTGACTACACTACCAGTTTTGATCAGAGGATTGGTGGATTTCTCGATCGAGGTGAGCCGGAGCCAGAGAGACCAATGAAGCAGCGGGGCCCACCACGTGATCAAAGTTATGAATATGATTACAAAACAAATTTTGATCAGCGTATTGGAGGGTTAGACAGTAATGGTGATCCTATTGGTCCTAATGGAGGGGGAGATGAAAATAGGTGGAGGATTAATAAATGAGCTTCGTCGTAAGGAGGACTAAAATTTCAAATATATATATATTCTTTTTAAAAAAACATTTACATAGGTTGGATTCATCTTCTACTTTTTCTGTGCATGCCATTTAAGGTACGAAGAGCAAAGTTTTGAATGTATCTGTGTAACTTCTTCCGCTTGAGATGATGGCATGAACAATTCAACAGAAGAACCATTAACATTCCCGTCATCGTCAAAGTCACTATGAACGACTGAAGAATATGTTGTCCCTTTTGGTAACGGGTGAGAAGGCTGACCATGAAAACCAATCAATTTGGCATCATGTGCAAAACTGACATCCCGAGAAGAGAATTGTCTCCATGATGTTACTGAAAAGCACTCGGACGACGACTCGTTCGAAAATCCGGATGGTATCGGAACACCAATCCGTGAGTGGGAAATTCGAGAAGGGATCTCTTCTATTCCTGCTATCAATGCACGTCGAATCGAAACACTGGCGTGTGCAATATCTGACAATAAAATATCAACTGATGACGCTGTCGGTGGAAGGGATACGACAAAGTTTGTAATTCCATTTCCAAATAGGCCAGATCTAGATGGTTCCTTAGCATTTGAAATCTTTTGATCAATGATAGATCTATCAAAGTCATCAATTCCACATTTTCCTCTCAAATTCACTACGATACTCAAATTAGAATCATCCACTTTCGATAATGCTCTCTTATATATCCACGATGCTGCCATGATCGTATCATTGGTTGAGATAAATGAACCAGGTTCACATATTTCCATAGCATGCTCTTTCATTGCATCTAAAACTTGAGATGAAAATATCAATGAGACATATTCATGATCTAAACTATCATCCACGTTTCCTTCGTCTTCAAGTACTTTGTTTTTGTTGACACTACTTGCAAGCAAATCGGTCCACCATGACTGATGAGGTTTCCCATCAAGGTTCAGTGAATCTGATATATCTTTTGTCATCATTCCCGAGCATGATAAGTATGATCGATCAAAACATGGATAAGTGAAGGTTTCTTGAGAATGTGCCTTTCCCCAACATTCAGCGAATCTTATACAACTTGCTGTGTCACCTAACAAATGACTGTTTCATGTTGTCATGATTGTCGTTTAGAATGAATTTCTATAAGCCAGTTGTGCATATTTGAAAATCGTGTATATATATGAATGGATGTATGACTAACCTTGTGTTAATTCCAATTGATGTTCCAGAGTCATTTGCAAAATGTGTGACTTGAATCGTCATTAAATTATCATCTATGGGTGTCGTATCATCATTTTCAAAGAGTGGTTGAAACAGTTGGTTGAGCATTGGATGTTTGCCATTTTCTGATGAGTGTTGATGATCTCTAGATGTTTTAGTATCTAACCATTTCTCTATTGTCATTTCCTTTTCAAATTCAGCAAATGTCAGTGGCACGGTATCATCGGTTGTGCACCTGATGGTCTGATAGTTGGATACGGTCCCTCCTGCGGGTGAAAAGTGCTGCAATGTTTCATAAAGTGAGGCCTCTAGTTCTTCGATTGAAAAAACCTTGTCGAAAAAATAAGCAAATGGCAACTGCTCATGACGTAGATGTACATCTGATATCGACAAAGGTATACTAAAATCCTTTTTCGTTTGAGTTGAAACGTAACATTGACGGGTGATTATCGGTTGCAGATCCACTAGTGAATGATTATTTCTTCGGGTAGAATTCCATCTAAAATAAGAACTCTGAATTCTCTTTCGAATCATATAAGTTTCCCTCTCTCACTCTGTCTTTGTTTTCAGTGTATTTTACCTCAACTGACCTCAATGCCAAGAGTCCAAAACTACTGACGATATGAAAGAATATGTTGTGTCACAAAAAAAAACATGAAAAATGTGAGGTTGAGTGGGGCTTATCAGTAACCCCTATCCGATAGGGATACATTACCAAGGACCAAATACCAAAAAGTAGGAAACGTTTATGTGTTTTGTGTGTGTGTGTGTGCAAATCAAACTAACTAACTACAAAGAGAAATGCTTCGTTTCCGTGTATCCATCATCTTATTAATTCTTATATTACCAGTAGTTGTAACGGCATTCGGTTCTGCGAGTAGTTATTTTGATTGCTTACGTTCCTTTAATAAAAATACCTGTTCAAAGTCTAGAATCAAGTCAAACTATCAAGATGTTAGATTAGTAGTATCGAATCAACGGAGAGGTGTAAAATTGCATTTGAAATCAAAAGAATATTCCTCCGGTGACGATGGTGGTGATGATGAAGATCCTTTTCGAAGGAATGTATCGGTTTCAGTGGGTATGATTGCTCAGCCAATAGTTTGGGTGTCATTGTACTTCGTCGCATCGACGGGTGCTGGTCTTCCATCTGGGCCATTTGGACTTATTGGTGCCCTGGAGGGAATATCCTATTTAGTTATTGTTGCTGTTGTTAGTAAGGATATATATCGAAATATCGTGGGAAAACGAGTCGAAAACCAACAAGCAAGACCATTCGATTCAGTGGTATGGTTGTCATACGTTTCCGTATTTGCTGGTCTTGTGGTTCTTGCAAATTTGGTGTTGAAACAAGGATGCGTGCCAAATGCAAAACCTATTTTAGATTATTCTGGTTATTTACCAATTTGTGATACAACTCCTGGAATTTTTGGAGTATAAAGAATGCATACGTTTTTTTCAAAGTGAGTAGTTTTTACATGATATATATCTTGTTCTTCCTTTGGATACGATCAAAATGGGCCCTCTCTTTGGAAAGGAAACATTTCTGCACATTGAATTACTTAGTGAGGTTTTCTTTGTTGAAAAACATTTGTGTCATGTCTCCATTCAACAGTTTCAAAATCCTTTTCCCTTAATAAAATAACATGACCGTAAAGATCCGTTTCATCGATTGTGACCGTACAGGGACTCGAACCACCGTCCATGAGGTCAGTTCCGTTGTGAAGCTCTAATATTTGGACTGTCACAAAGTTCTTTCGTTTGATTCTATCGTTGTAAATAGATTCTATCCTACCGTAGGAAATCTGTTTCGGTTTTCCAAACATGACGGAATCGCCAACCTCATACCTGGCGTAACCTTTATTGAATCTGTTTACCTTGATCGAATATAGTTGTTTAGTGTTTGATCCTCGAGATTCATTAGGAGAAGATACACTTGTACCCCTACCAGCCCATTCTATCAAATATCTATCACTTATATCAACTGGGTGACGAAGTACTAATGAACTTGTGACCCAAGCCAAGTCTAGAACATTTGTGTTTTGTTGACAATTCTTAATTTTGTTCAGGGTGGAAGAAACTTTCGATGGCACTGCAGTAGATTGAGGTGGAAAGCAAACTGGGTCAACTAATGCAATATCAAGAGTCACATCCTTTCTATCAACATGCTTTGAATTGACAACATGTGCTCCACAAGCTCTTATGATATCTGACCACTTAGCCTCTAGGTTGGGATCTGTGACCACAATTGATATGGAAAGACCTTTCAGTATATCTGATGGACCGAGCCACTTATTTGCGTGTCCTGGTTTTTGAAGAACAAAAGTACCTGATATGTTAGATAAACCCAGTGGCAAACGGTACTGGGAATAGTTTTCACTGTTGAATGCTGATGGCATTGGTCCCTTCGATCCGCTCTCTGTGTATTGTTTATATTCATCAGCCATTTTATTCAACCAATTGATATGAAGCATCGGTACACCAAGCGCAACCGCAAGGAAATACTTGTGCGTGCGACGTTTGTCAGGAGTCGAGAGGAAAAATAGTTTTCTTGAAACATTCGACCTTTTTAGATCCTCTCCACGAATGTCTCTTTTGAAAACGCCGCCAAGATCTTCTACAAGTTTTGGTGTCGACTCATCTAGTCCAGAGCCAAAGAAACTCAAACCAGAGAGAGGAAGAGCGGAACTATCACGATTTGTAAGCTTCGTGGTAGATGAGTTCAAGAATGGACTGATATCAGACGGATCTTGAGTGCAGTGAAATGTTGGTTGCGGTGAACTTTTAAATCTTTTAGAAGCCGAACTCGTATTCACGTGTTCTATCTTCTTGCGCTTTTTACCGTAATCCGGTTTTCTCATCTTTAAAACAGTCATAATACCTTTCTCAGTTGCAATACTGTGGTATGGTGCGATGGTTTGGGAGGGCATTTGAACATTATTCATGGCTGCAAGGATTTTAGCCCCTTCCTTTGTCCTTTGGGAAAAATCAGAAGTAGTGTTACTTGTTTTCAACGTTGGGCTGCGCGGCAATGTCAACTCAGAATCGTGGTCTTTTCCTTTTCCCCCTTCCATTGCCTTTCGGTCATTGTATTCGGAGTCGATGCCTAAATCGTATTTTTTCTTTTTCTCTTTTTTTGTTTCAGATGATGACGGTACTACTTTTCGTCTTTGACCACGTGTAGATTCAGGTCCAGATACATCGCCCAGTTCATCAAAAGAAATGTGTTGCTCAATCGCTCGGGATAATTTGATTTCCAGCAGTTCCAACTTTTCATGATTGATGACTGAGATCAAGTCTTTTGAGGATTTTAGATCCCGAATGACATAAGACAAGACAGCTTCTTCTGTTGTAAAATAATCTTTCCCCTCGATCCCCTTAGCTCTGTTCACACTACACGGTGGACAGAACCAATGACTGCGTCCTAAATTACCAGCTCCTATGCTCTTACAGTACGTCCATCCAAGACTCTTATCAACCTGTGTCTGTTCATCTTTCATACAATCCCAAAGTGGCTTCCAAAGTGTGGCCATGAAACCGCCACCACTCGATCCAGAAAGAAAGCTATGAATCAAATGAGAGCACATGTGTCTTGACCTTTCCGTCATAATTCGCAGCTGGCCACACAATTTTGTATTGTCCCACTGTCCCATATTGCTATCGCGGCTTAAATTATCACGACCACTCAACCTTTCTTTCGCAGAAAGTACCTCCACTGTGGATTGATCATCTTCAGATTCGGGATCATTTTGCTCTAATTCAGCACCATTTAGAACTTGCGATTGAGGCTCCCCCTCATCGATATAACCCATAGATGCTGCATATTCCCATAAAAGCTCGTCTGCTTCAAAGAAGTCCTTACCTAATTTAGAACCCGATTTCACAGATCCAAATGGTGGTTTGTATACCATATTGAATGGCTCTGGTCCTTGTCTATATGTCCATCCATGCTCTTGCAGGATATCCCACAGGTCGTGAAAAGTTGTATTTCCACGAATCCTTGGTTTCTTTTTCGCTTTTCTGGTACTTGCCGAAACCAGGTTACCAGCCTTTACTGTATCAGATTTTGGTGTTATTGGGGTGGCAAAATTAAGTACCTTTCGAGGTGACTTGTGACCATGCTTTGTGTCCCTGGGTGTTTTTGGAGTTCTAATCGCGGAAGTTTTCTTCTGAAAGTTACCTAGCTGAAGTCCGCCTACTTGTTGAAGCGCTTCCAGAAGCGGTTGTAACTCATCAAGCTGAGATTTCATTTCAGCGCACAATTCATTCTTGCTTTTAAGTTGCTCAGACGTAACTGATAACTGTTTAGATAAGTCACTGTTTTCTTTAGAAAGTATTGCATTTCTCGTCTCTAATATTTTCTTTTCCGAAGAGAGGGTCTGTATCTGTTTTCTTAGTTTTGTGTTCTCGGCCAAAGGAGTCTGGAGGAGATGAGATGTGATTTTCTTTATATCGTAAGAAGCAAACTTATCAAGCTGTACTTTGATTTCCTCGGTGAACTGAGATGCTAATGCGTCGTTATCAGAATCGTTCCATTCTGCTTCGCTACCACTTTCGTCTTCTACTTCACTTCCTCCTTTTTTGGTTTCCAATATACCGCGCTTGATTCGCTTCAGCGCAGCTATAGGGATATTATCTGATTCTTGGGTATCTTGTAAGTCAGATTCGTCCTCCTCTAGATCTTTATTATTATTATTGTTATGGGCAATTGTATCTTTTGCTTTCAATTTATGTTTTGAACTCTCCATTTGCGTTTCCTCGCCGTCAGATTCAACGGTACCTGATATGTTGCCTAATTCACCATGTGAAGTATCCATATCAGTTGAAGGTCTCTTCTGATCTTCTTCATCACTGGAATCGTCTATTTCATCAATGCTTTTTGTTCTAGATGGCGATGGTTTGTTGTTCACTTTGCTTACGATTTCGAGAGAAAATCCATTGGGTTTCTTCGGTTCAAGAAGAATCTGTGAAATGGGCGTTGGTCCGATGGATTCCGGCGTGTGCTCTTTTGCAAATGGTTTCACCAAAGGTGATTTAATGTCATGGTTTTCCAGAGGATAGGATAGAGTATCATGAAGAGGTGTTAGAGTTGGGTCCAATACATGAATACCATTCTCTAATGCATTCGTTCGATTTTGGGTGATCTTCATATTTTCATCCGAATGACTTCCGATGGTGTTCCCTTTGTGACTGTGATGAATTGAAAGATTTCCTTCTTCGGGACTTTTTCCATCATCAACATTTTCACTTTGGCATTTCTGTTCTTCAAATTTTTGAGAGCCGGTCAGCTGCGCATTATGTACTTGCGCAACATTTTCATCGGGTATCTTTGGCGTCTCATTTTGAACAGTTTCAGAATGATTCATTGAACCTAATGCTAAATCAAGGCTCAGGTACTGAGTATTTGTGCCGATATTGGAATCGTACGTGTATCCCGTTTTTGCTGCACTTTCTGGCGATGCAGGAAGTTGTTCCAATCGTGATTGCGGACTACTAGATGACATCTTCAGAGAGGTCGATGATAAATGAGCAGGAAAACTTTGTGTTTCACCGTTGAAAATGGAAACCATGCTATCTTCTTGATGAATAGAGTTGTGATTCTCTTCAACTAAATCCATGAATTTATCTTTTGAATCGTCTATCACATCCATATTTCTTTTCGAATAAGAGTCCTTTTCAGGTATCTCTTCCATCAATACATTTTGCTCATCATGTTTGAAATCCTTGGATTTGACAGTAGTATTATCTATAATATTGTCGGGATTCGCACTCCTTGTGTTTTTTTCTGTTTCTTTGACATCTTCTTCTTCCTCTTCAAGACCGGAATCGGATCCCAAATCAGCATTGTGAAAAGATTGGTCCATTGCCTGTGTCATGAAACAGTCTTGATCAACATTAGAATTTGGATCATGATCATCATTTTCTTCTGTTTCAATCATGTCATCGACAGATTCAGTATCTGTGAAACCGTGTGACAAGGCCTTATCAAAGTCCAGAGTACGGCTGGTGTCCGTCTTCTCATGAATGACGCGACTGACACTTTCAGCGCCATAATCCTTATGATCACCCGCATATTCTTGTTCCAATTCAGTAAATCCCGATGCTTGTGAATGTTCTTGGTTTCTATGATGATGAGAATTTTGGACCCATGTACGTTTGGATTCCAATGATGGTTTGAATGGACTTATATCATCAATTACCACAGTAGGAGCCTCAGAAGATTCCAATCCTAAATTTGGAGAATCGTCATCTTCTACTGACATGATGAGAGGCTCACTTTTATTTCTCTCAATAGTGTCATTTCGATTGTAAGAATCGTCATGCTTATCTTGATCGTTGGTTTCTTTCGTATGGTGAGCTACATCATGTTTTAACTCTTTAACCTGAAGTGACGTTGAAGAGGGACTGGTGTGCAGCATATGATTCGAGGTGTTGATACGTTTTGAAGTTGGAGTAGTTTCGCCATCGTCGTTTTCTTTGCTTGAGGGTAATAATATATCTTGATCACCATCGTCATATAATGATTCATCGTCATCATCGTCATCATCTGGAGGAGGTGCCTGTGTAAAGAACATTTCATCGTCCGCCTCTTCTTCTGGAAAGAGTGTGTTCTTTTCATGAAAATTATCATTCATACAAATATCTTCTGGATTGAAAGTATTTCCTTCTTTGTAATCTTCTTGACTTGTATCATGATGAAGTGAGGAACTTTATATTTATATATATCGTATATTTGTATAAAAACATTAGTGTGAGAGGAACAGCGTATCGTGTCTATCTTATTGATCATTTACTCTCTAAAACAAATTGAAAAAGACACATACCTTGGTTCACTCCATTTAAAATGAAATTGACCATTGGAACTGCTATTATTATGATTTTCTTCAGATCCTCCTCCAACATCGATTCCCATCATGGAATGATGGTCCGTTGTTAGAGTAC
>Ga0213868_10002225_pt1 | contig 18572 bp, 10 predicted proteins | sample PICome_9_FD_160087 | JGI IMG/M metagenome (GOLD analysis project Ga0213868, IMG submission 160087) | Coastal seawater microbial communities near Pivers Island, North Carolina, United States - PICO127 | ecosystem: Environmental > Aquatic > Marine > Coastal | place: USA: North Carolina...
TCTCCCTCCGCTCCGGACTGAAGACCGGGAAGGGCTACAGCCATATCATATCCGGTTGTTCCTCCACGTCCCTTGGGGTCAAGGAAGAGTCCAGTACGGTAAGAAGGAGTGTTGAAGTCTCCTCCCATCTGGAATCCAGGCTTGAAGGTGTCTCCGTTTCCGGTGGCAACAAGGTCCTTAACAGTGAAGAGGAAAGGAACACGCTCTCCTCCTGGAAGCTGAACAGTGGTGGCGGCGTAGTCAATTCCCTCCTTCTCGGTGAAAACAATCTTTCCGTCGTTCTTGATGGGACCCTCAATTCCCTCAAGAGTGTAGGTCTGACGAGTCATAACCTTGGAGTTAACAAACTTCTTCTCAGTCTTTCCAGCCTTTCCAATCTCCTCCTCAACGGCCCATGCCTTTGGCTCAATGCACATGTCTACAAGCTTCTGGCCAGTCTTGGGCTTGATGGAGTCCTCTCCAACAACCTCAGCACAACGGTTGGCAAGACCAGTTCCCTTAACCTGAAGGTAGGAAAGCTCGTTGATCTGAGCCTTGGTAAGAGCCTGGGCAGGAGCAGCAGCAACTCCAACAGCGATGGCTCCGGCAAGGGCGGCCTTTCCAAGGTTAGCCAAGTCGTTCTTCAAAGACATCTGAAGAGCGGTGTTGGACTATAACAAAATGAATGCAAAAAGGTGAGTATCAGCCATGAGAGATGTATATATAAGGGTCACAATAAAACCCAAAACGCATAAAAACAAGTCATCAAGAACGGACGAAGGACGGTGCAGAGGAAAGGTACCTAAATTGAAGCGCCAAAGACTACAATGCATCACTTCTATTGCACGTATTATCCAATCAATGAAAATCATTGGATCAATAACATAAAAGTGAATGCACAACGATCAGTGAAGGCACAATCAATACTAGGACTGGTATTCCATTGACACTCCAAGTCAATCCCATCCGCCTCGCTGACATGTGATTGATTTTCTCGCTGACTCAGACTCAAACCAATTCAAAAGACTCACGCTAGATGTGGAAGAAGGGGCAAATGCGGCGGCACCAGAGATGATAAGGGAGGCAATAGCAAGCTTCATTTTTGAGATCTTGTTCAGGTATATAAGAGTATGTTGAAAGTCAAAAAGGAAAGGTAGGATCCGCTCGTGATACAGCAACCAGAGGATCTTCGAGAAGAAACGTCGTCGGTATCCTTCCATCCACAAGTTCAAGGCTCGGTATGTTTTTTCACGTAGGATCGTACGTAGAGCAACATACGTATGGGAGACGGTTAGGGTTGGAGGGGCTGGACCTTTAGAGTTCCAATCCAATCCGAAGTATTTGGGTTTTCATGTGGAGGTTTAATAGGTTCAAATGTGTTTCAGAGTAGTCGTCATCACAGTCATCTTCAGAGACATTTCCAGACAAGGTTCCATTGTTTTTTCATTGATGTTTCGACATGAGAGCAAGAAGACAAGTTGATAGTAAGAGTAACATATAGTGAGCTATTTCTCTCCAACTACAGGATTTAGGATGATTAGGATGAAACAAAAGTTTCTTTTATTTCTCATCACATAGTCTTTGTGGATTATGTTTTTATCCCATCACGGGCACTGGCACTAGATCAGATTCTATTTACAAATCTCGATACAAAATCGATTGGTCATCTCAGACGCACAAGATCTGATTTACAAACACAAAGGATTAATATTGAATTTGAACCAGACGATGATATTTGTTATAATGATTGGACGGCCTTGACTTCAGCCGTCGTCCTTGCGGCCACTCTGAATTCTGAAACATCCATATTTACTCTCTGTCCAAATTCCTTTCATTTACTGGAAACAAATAGCGATATTCCATTGAAAGCTATCAGCATTAAAAATTCAAAATCAAAAGAGTGGTGAAAACAAAGTCAAAGCCAAAACACGAAGTGTTGAATACGAGCATTGAGTATTTGAAATCTCCTAAATCAGAAGTATATGATCGCTATCGACGTAAAAGAACATCTCTTAGAAAGTCTACAACCAAGGAACCCATCCGAGAAAATAATTCTAATGAATGTGATGAAATTGTCCAATCAGAGTCAGATCCAAGAAGTGAAAAAAGACCAGATATAAAACTAAAAATGGCTAGTCATAAGAGCAAAAACGATCAGAACGATAAAACTCACCAGAAAATGTCTCGAAGCTTTAGATATGACACACAGGACGGCATATGTGTTGTTGTTGATGATGAATGCCATAGTGGAGATCTTCGAAAAGTCACTCAGATCCACCAATGAACATGTCAGTGAAGACGAGGAAGATAACAATGACGGCAATCACCATATAGACCGTGATTGCGATAGGAAACATCGCAGGCGTATCCCAAGTGAAAGACGGAAGCGAGAGAATGCTGCCAATATCGACCATGACGACGAATATCATGGCGCAGAGATTAGAAAGTCACAAAGGTGACGATCCACACTTACGGGATATTTCGATCATCTAAAAATTGAAATCATTGTTTCATAGATCATACTTTGATGGCGCAAAAGTCCATTGCAAGTAAATCTGTGTCGAGTTAATACAATATATTTGTATTCAATCGTAATAATATTCGTAGTATCTAATTTTTCAGTTTTCAGTGTTTGAAATATATATCCTCGTCAAGTAAGTGTATTTGTACTCATATCCTAATTAGCCTGCCATTAGCCATTACTCGTGGAGATGACGACGAAAAAGACAAACCAAACATAACCTCTGCCGCATTCCAAACAAGTTTAATATCTCATTTGAGTATACAAGATGCCAATCCTCGCTGTCGAAAGAGACGCCCTCTTTACTAGCATTGGGCACACTTACACGGATGATGAGTTTGATGAGCTATGTTTCGAATTTGGGGTCGAACTTGACGAAATTACCTCCGAGCGCGAGGAGGCTGAAAAAGGACTTGCCGGCAAAATATCCAAGGAACAATTAGAAGCATACAGCGAGAATGTGATCTATAAAATTGACGTTCCTGCCAATCGATATGATCTTTTATGTATCGAGGGAATGGCAAGGGCTCTCAAAATTTTCTTGGGTGAGATGGACGCTCCTCAGTACCAAGTTATTTTGGATATTCCTGAAGATGAAATGGAGATCATTACTGTCAAACCTGCAACTGCGCAGGTCCGTCCCTTTGTTGTCTGTGCTATTTTGAGAGATGTTAAGTTTGATCAAGCTCGTTATCAATCTTTCATTGATCTACAAGATCAGCTCCATAGAAATCTGTGTCGTAACAGAACGCTTGTTGCCATTGGAACGCACGATTTAGACACAGTAAAGGGTCCCTTTTCATATGATGCAAGGTCTGGTGATAAGATTGAGTTCGTTCCATTGACGCATTCTTCTACTGGAGAGTCTTTCACGGGAACGGAACTTTTGAATCATTACGAGACAGATGTTGCATGCAAGCACTTAAAACCTTATGTTCCCATCATCAAGGACAGTCCAGTCTATCCCGTCGTCCTTGATGCAAATGAAACAGTACTTTCGCTTCCACCCATTATCAATGGAAGCATATCTAAAATTACCCTTGATACTACCAACGTCTTTATCGAGTGCACAGCCACAGATTTGACAAAAGCGAATATTGTGTTGGATACTGTTGTTGCAATGTTCTCGGAATATGCTGCCAAGCCTTTCACTGTGGAGCCGGTCAGAGTGAACTACGTTGATGAATCAGGAACTATTGCAAAGTCATATATTAGTCCGGAAATGTATACAAGACAGGAATGCGCGGATGTCGACTTTGTAAATTCCATGATTGGTATTGATATTAGTGCGGAGCGAATGGTTGAATTGTGTAACAAGATTCAATTGGGGCCTGCTTGTCTTTTACCATCTGAAGATGGAAAGTCTGCCAGACTTCAGGTGACTGTTCCACCTACAAGGTCTGATATTCTACACCCAGTAGATATTGCCGAAGACATTGGTATTGCATATGGATTCAATAACATTATCAAGCGTGTGCCCAAGACTAGCACGGTAGGTTCTGAGCAACCGCTTAACGCTGTTGGAGATTTGCTTCGAGAAGAAATTGCAAGATCCGGATATATTGAAGTTCTTACGCATGGTCTTTGCTCTAGATTTGATAACTTCACTGCTCTTCGTCGCTCTATCTCTGCGGCAGTTGCTCTCAGTAACCCAGCAAATATTGAATACGAGGTAGTGCGTACCACTCTTTTACCTGGACTTCTCAAGACATTGCAGCACAATAAGAGTGCGTCTTTCGCTTCTGGGTTCAAATTGTTTGAAATTAGTGATATTGTCCTCCCTGATGATGAGCATGTTGTGACAGATACTATTGTTGGAGCCAAAAATGTTAGGAAACTGTGTGCTGTTTACGCTGGACCTACTAGTGGCTTTGAAATTATTCATGGTCTTGTGGATCGAATCATGACTTTAACAGAAGTTGCTCCGGAGGAAGAGTACATTAAAAACTCGGCAAAAGGATCTGAAGAGAAATTTCGCGTGGCTAGAGAAGGTTGGTATTACACTATTCGTGAATTAAAGGAGGAAAGTGGACACCCAAGCGCTGGATCCTACTTCCCAGGACGAGCCGCAGAACTTCTTCTAACAAAGCCTGGATGTAATCGAGTTAGTATCGGAACCTTCGGAATCTTGCATCCAGAAGTTCTTGCAAACTTTGACATTGCTTATCCTTCATCGGCGATTGAATTAGATTTGGAGATGTTGCTTTAAAACTTTTTTAAAAAAGAATTTTCTCGTAGTTCATTCGTCAATTTTTAGCATAGATATTATTTGTTCTAGTTTTTGGTCTTGATCGATTCTCTGGTCACTTGTTTGTTCTCTTTCTAGAAAATCCTTCAAAGACGCTATTATGGATGGAAGTGACGAATCCGTCTTCGAGTGTTGCAAATAAACTCTTTTACCCAATAGTGAGCCAATTTCTTGAGCATATGGAAGAAATGCTCTGTAGCCTTTTTCGAATCCATCTTGCAGCTTTAACTCTTTACTTTCATCAAAGGATTCGTGATAGCTCAGGTTGTGACGTTTAGCATGCTCTGACTGTAAATCGTGTTGTCCCATCGCGCCATGTTGGGTAGTATGGTCGTCGTCCTGCTCATCTTGTTCTCCGAAGAACTCATCTTCTTGATGCTTTTGCATGTTGATCTTCTCAGCGGTGCTACTTGAGTACCGGTAATTTCAAAAGGAAAGCTTTATCTGCACTCACTCTCTCAGAAAGCTACAACAATACAATATACACGAACGTGTATTGAATGAAGTGTTTAGTTTTGAAGTGTTCAGGTTCTTGGTATCGTTAGTACTCTACTCACTCGCATCATCTCTGCAAACAGCTGACAAGCCCTTGATCCCGCATGACTGAACAAAAGGGCCGATGAAATTAAACTCACATTTTTAGTAGAGCGAGTAGAGGATAGTTAGTATACGTGATCGTCAGCGCCAACCATTTTTTTTCCTAAATGAAAGAACACTAAACTCGTCTCACAATTTTTCAGAAAGCATGCAGTTATCACTTGCTCGTGTTTCATTTTCTGTGCTGATCTTTTCATCAAAAAACGTAGTTACGCGCTCCTTCACTGTCAATAAGACTGATCTCAGGCATCTAAATCACTTCACTCTTAGCAATCAACGAATCATGAATCAGAATCGATTCAAACGTTACAAGAGTAATTTGGCTCATCTGGAAAATCTCACTTCTCAAAGGATAACCAGTCTATCTGCAACAGATCGGAAGGATTCCCTTACAAGAGATTACTCTCGACTGAATCGTGAGGAAGAGTTACAAAAACTTGTGCAGATTATGAATGTAAAACCCAATGAAATCAAGAAAATGTTAAATAAACAGCGTCAAAAGTTGCCTGATGGTAATGAAAAGAAGACATACATCAATTGGTTGCTCCATTCGGATGAAAACTCAAACTCGATAGAGGTTCCACCGGTTACGACAAAGAGGGATAGTTCTGAAAATCAAGATGTCTCTGCCTCGAAAAAGTCACGTAATGATGATCAGAAACTGTCAAAAAATCAATCGAGTTTTCCTGTTCGACCTCGTCCCATTCGATCAACAAGCAAAGTCATGAAAGATGAAATGATTGATCAAAACGATACCAAAGGAATCAGCACTTTTTCTACCGCAGATAAAACTTTACTGAGTAACGTAAAGTTTGAAACTGTTGATGCCATTCATCCTCTTTTCAAACGAGCATTGAAACATGATATAAAGGTTGAGCATATGACTGAGATTCAAGCAAAGACTTTTCCGATCGCGATGGAAGGAAAAGATGTTCTTGGTAGAGCAAGGACAGGAACTGGGAAAACTCTTGCTTTCCTGTAAGTTTTTCTTTCAATTTACTTCTTCATATACTATCTTGCAATTTTCACTAATTTTTATCACAGTATTCCAGCGCTGCAAAGGCATTTAATCTCCAAAGACAGTAAATCAAATCAAGGTATTGGTGTCCTTGTTGTTTCGCCAACGAGAGAACTGGCAATACAGATTGGAGATCAAGCCGAACTGCTTCTTTCCCATTTCCCGGACTTGAAATGCCATGTAATGTATGGAGGTACAAGTATCTCTCGTGATACAAGAGTGCTTAATAACAGTCTTCCTACTGTGTTAATTGCTACTCCAGGCAGATTAATTGACCATTTAGAAAATCTAACTCTTGGGAGTGGACGGAAATTTGGCTATGATGTAATGCGGAATACTGAAATTTTGGTCCTTGACGAAACAGATCGTCTACTCGATATGGGATTTCGTCGAGAGATTGACAAAATCATGGCATATTTGCCCAAGAAGGATAAAAGACAGACATTCCTTTTCAGTGCTACAATACCTTCTGATCTTAAGGAGATCATGTCCAAGTATATGAAATCTAATTTTGTAGAAGTTGATTGTATTAAGGATGGAGGTAACGATGATGGATCTGGCACCCATACCAATGCACTTGTCGATCAAACATATGCTATTTTACCAAGTATGGAGCATTCTATTGAAGCTGTGGTGAAATTAATTTTGGATGCTGTTGAGAAAGATGATAAACATAAGCTTGTTGTCTTCTTTCCAACTGCTCGAATGGTTGGATTTTATGCCGATTTTTTCAGAGTCGGACTTGGGATTGAGGTATCTGAACTTCACTCTAAAAAGTCGCAGGGTGCAAGAAACAAGACGAGCGCTCAGTTTCGAGAAGCAAAAAAAGGAATTTTGTTTACTAGTGACGTTTCGGCCCGAGGCGTTGATTATCCTGATGTAACTACAGTATTACAATTTGGCTTACCTGAGAGTAGGGAGCAATATATCCACAGACTTGGCCGTTGCGGAAGGGCGGGTAAAACTGGAAAGGGTATGTTAATCCTGGCACCGTTTGAAGCGCGCTTTTTGAATGAGTTAAAGGGTATTGAAATCAAAAAAGATGCTGATGCTGAAACTGTCATATCGGCACCTTTGGATCAAAAGCTAGGGGGGAAAATGGATGCAATTTTCCAACGTATTCGTAGCGGGGATCAACAATTATGCACCAGCGCAAGTCAAGCTTACCAATCCTTCTTGGGCTTTTACATTTCCAATATCAAGCGACTAGATGTGAGGGATAAAGCTGAGCTTCTAGAAATCGGAAATCAGTATGTAACGAGGGTCATTGGTATGAAAGAAATTCCTGGTCTTACGAAAAAAGCCGCTAAATTCATGGGAATTCTTGGGATGCCAGGAGTACGAATCGTTTCCTTAGAAAACGTCAAAAACGGCAACAACAAAAAGGTTAAAAAGTAAATTACAAGTTATGACCTGTAGATTTCGCCACTTGTTTCGTGTTTTTACCAAAATGCGCACCATCCAATAAAAAGCTGGCATAAATTCTCTGTGCTTGTGGCTTGCACAATCAAACGTTGAACTTGATCTTGTACATCTACTGGATTCATTTGATCTTGACCAGGAAGATGAAAATCCGTCCCTGTTAGTTTATCTTGGACTCTTCGAATCACTTTCAGGGCCTTTTCATTGAGAGCTTCGTCTGTTGTGAATGCTGCAGATTTTCCACTAACGCAACTTACTGAAGACAAATGACGCACACTGCGATCGAGACGGGAACGCGACAAAGACTCCGAAGCAAAGTTACGAACAGACATATCTCCACTTATACTTGCAATGCGAGAAGAAATATTCAAATTTGCAGCTAGATTTTGCATGTCGGAATACATCTGCAGGGACCGTTGATGGCTGGTATGAAAATTGTCGCTCGTTACGCCTTGGCTATTGATCGGATGCATATCATTATTTTGCTCTTCTTCGTAAGAATCTTCTATTATTGGCAAGGATGCCAAACTTTTAGATAAGTTCAAAGTTTTTGAATTATGCTGCTGCTTTTGCTTTGCTTTTCCGATGGGCGGTTGAGATGATATGTCTGTACTTTCAGTTTGTGACGCAAAATCTTCTTCTTCTACACCTTGGCCTAAAAGGCGCCAACTTATTAAAGGATCGTATACAAACGCCTCCAGCATTGCCACAAGGGAATCTTTATTGTCACGCAGCACCCCCATAGTTCGTTCGCAGGTGTTTCTGTAGCTCCCTTCAACTCCAGACACTTCCATCGCTTTGATTAACATGCGCGTAAGTCGGAAAGGTACCTTCTCAGGGTACTTCTCTCTATGCATCGCAACCTCAAAACAATCTCCGAAATCGATGTGTAAAACTCTGCCACTAATCTGATCCACCATTAAGTTCGATGGATGACGCTTTATAATGGAAAAACGAAGTTAGATAAATAAAATGGTAGCTCAGATGTTAAAAAGAAAATAGAAAAAATACTTACATCACCCAACCCAAGAATGTAGCCAACCATAGACATTACTGCTATTGACCGCGTAAAGTTTGTCCGCCGCTCAAGCCATTCTTCGCTGTTTGTACTGTTTATCCAAAGAACTTCGTGAATATCGTTGCCTTTTCCAGTAGTCTGATCTAGTGCATCCGAGAACACTTCAACCTTTTGCATAACAGTAAGAAATTCATAATCTTGGGTCAGTTTTAACATTTCTCTATTTTCCATGTTGAGGGGTATCATTTTCGATGCGCGATAATCCCTGATCAGACTATGAATAGTGTCACAATGCGGCACCCAACCTACAATTCCTGCATTGTGCGACAACGGAGTGATAGTGTATCTCTGAATATTCAAGTGATGGTTATTTGTACGACGATCACGTGCAAGTAAAGCATTGACAAGACCAAATAGCTGCATAACACGTTCATCTTGGCGTAAATCTTCATGACCTTTGAGAAGAAAAACATAGTCTTTACCATCTTCGCCTCTCAGGACGATCTTCCTCGGTCGTTGCTTACTAGTTATGACTTGAACGCTGGGATAAAAGCTTTCGATTTTTACGAAACTGCCATCAACTCGATAGGATCCTGGAACCCCAAGCTCCAAGTGATGAGCTTGGAGTAACGCAGGAGAACATTGGCTCAGTTCCAGCGTCGTGAGGCCAGGTAATTGTTTATTTATTCGACGAAAAACACTATAATACAAATCCCAAGCTTGGTTGAGCATATCTTCGGCTTTTTGACGAGGATTAGTTACTGATGCTTGGTCAGTCTGCTCTGAATTCAGGAATCCACCTTGGGTCGGTATTCGCCCTCCATCGAGCTGTATTAATCTTACGTATTCTTTCACATTTTTGTGGGCTTGTGATAAGTCCCTTCCAAATTGAGCGTAAAAGTCTTGTTCTCTATGAGTTGATGGACCACGCTCAAGCGCTTCGTGAAGGGGCATTAGAACTTCTAGCATTGCTGAAACATTACCCTCTCCATAGTAAAGACGAGAAGCATCTTCGAGTCCCTCGTGCCACTGCTCGAGCCATAAAATAGCTACGCGAATCAATTCAGAAGATACCATCAAAGCATCTCCTACCAAGCCATAAGAATGTTTTTTCAGTGAATTCATTAAACTTTCAGCAGACTCTCGGCGTTCTGTAACTGGGCTCTTTATCAGTACACTGAGAGGGTACATCAGAGCCTGAGGGTGCTTTTCGCCAAGTCTAATCAAGAGATTATGCAAAATGGTGCGAATGGACGGTGTAGATATTTGAATTCGGGCAAGGAGCTGGGGTAGGACCCCTAGCCAAGCTTCAAGGGCAACCAATTCAACTTCTTGAGTGACAACAGCTGCAACTGCTTCGTCATGCCCATATTTGAATAAACAACTGAGAAAATTCAGTAAATCTTGCAAAACAGATGCGCTCCATCGTTTTGTCCCAAAACAAATAGCTTTCACGAAACCCTTGACGGACGCAATGACATGCGCCGTTTGAATACTTGAGTTTGTTTTCTCAAGAGAAGATATTGCTGTCGTCGGTCTGGTTTTTTTATTGTTCAATCTTACCTCGTCATGCTGCTGCGCCAAACGAAAGTTAAATAAGCTCCATGCGTGCCAAGATTTATAGCCGTCGTAATTTTGAAAAGTGGCACGTTTCAATGCGATTAAAATTTCTGTCTGCGTTGAACTTGTAAGTGAAAGATCACGGTTGTGGGCAGAATCTATTCTCCATTCACTGACTTTTAACCAACAAGAAGTTCTAAGTTCCTTCATAGCCTGACCTTCAAAGTGAGCAATTAAGTCTACAACATTTGCTAGAAGACCTAAACGGTTCAGAGCCTCATCGCGATTGTTCATCAGCCATAGATGCTTTAAATATGCGAAGTAAAGTTTGTGTTGAACATAGATTCGATCAACTCCCCCAGCTTGTTGTATCAGTTTTTTACAATAATTGCTATGAGATGCGCTGTACGAAGGGAAAAAATGACCATTTTCCTCCATAATAATCTTCAAGATCAGCTCATCGGAGCGTATACCATTTGAATCATTCTTTTCTTGTGAGTTAAAAAGTCCAAACTTAATGGATTCCGAAATAGAGTGCCCAAAGATGGAAGAATTTAGATCTGCACCGAGCTGTTCAAGGGGATCCAATAAAACTCTTTCACTGATTTTATACGCCTGAGCTTGCCGTGACAGAGCGCTTAACGTTAGTGTGGCGTCAACTTCATCAGTAGGACCAAGTACTAGCGACCTGACTGCAAGAACAGATGAGTGGACTTCAGCATCGGCCCGGCATCCTGCGAGACGTTTTCTCCAAAGATTGATTAATCTTTCTCGGGCTTCCTTTTCATCTTCTCTATTGGCGATATGAATATCCTCATAGCATTTTGATCTTTCTTCCAACTGTCGAAACGATATTATTTCTTCCATTTCCGCTAAAATCTGAGCTGTTACCATACTAGGATATGCCCGTTTTCTTGATTCGGCCATAAGAGCTGTAAAACGTGAGTCCATCGCTTTTCGCGCTGCATCAATATACGTTGATGCAGCGTCCCATTCTTTGCGATGAATGTTTAAGATAGCACTGTAGAAAGAACCATCAAAATCAAGTCGGGGTGTACTTGTTGATCCAGTATACTGATCTGGATTGCTTTCGAGCAAGTCATTTGAATATTTTTCCAAATCTGCCCATTTCCCTAACCTCCAGGATGCCTGAGCGCAGTAATCCATTGCTTTTCTTTTCTCTCTGAGAGAAATGTGTGCATTTGATTGAAGCGCTACGTGGCTCTGATCTGCAAGTTCTAAAACGCGATTCCATTCTCCTCTGGCATTTAAACAGTTCATACATCCAAGAAGGGCTTCTACATCATTCGGATTCTCCTCGAGGCGATTTTCATACAAAGCTAGTGCATCTGCCCAAGATCCTAATTTTGATAACCAAGATTCTTGCATTTCGACGTTCTCCCATCCGCCAACTACTATACCTGCAATTTCATCAGACGATCTAGTAATACTGTACGCCAATCCCTCGCCACGATGTCTATGAAAAATTCTTGAAGAAAATTCAGTTCTGCTCTGATCTCGAAGCGATCGTGAATAGAATTGATACCATGAACTAGTTCCATTTCTTTCCAGCTCGAATTGAGCTGCCTTTAATACTCCGAGGGCTGCCTCCGGAAGGTCGAGTTTCTTATTTATAGTTATCAAGTCTGCAATGCAGTTACCAGCATCTCCTTGCTCATGTTCCTTTTCTTTGTAATGCAAAGCCTTTGCATATGAACGGCACTTGAGAGCTAGCTCAGCAAGAATATCAATTTCAATAGGAAGACCTCCTGGTAGTCCGTCTCGTTCAGCGTACTCCGCGAGATTAAGCAAGGTTTGTAAGATCTCAGGAGATGCATCAGCGAAGAAGACAGTCTTCAAAGAATCAATTAAATCTGCTCTATATTGATCATTCAGTTCATTCCAGCAACATGCAAAAGCTGCACTGAAAAGCTCTCGAGCAAGAGGTTGATAAGCATATGCTAATTCAGCAGTGGACCGAAGCGAGGGAGCGGGAGCTTCTCGGAGGAGCGATATTGCAAACTTTCTCATCCATTCATCCCAATCTTCTCTAGTGGTTTTTTGAGATACATCCCATGCATTTTTCAAATTGATGGGTGACAATTTCAATTGATTTGTATTAGGAGCTGCAGCCGGTGTGAGTATCTCCTGAAGACTTCGGTATCTCAAACCGTCTGCATTGAGTGCGTTTAGTGTTTCAGGGTCATCAGTGCTAGCAAGCTCTGATTGCTCTGGAAAAATAAAACTTTGCATTAAGTCATCATACATTTTCAATGCTTTATAGTTGATAGAACTTGAATCGTATTCCTCGGAAGAGTCATTATTTGCAATGGAAGTGATCCGATAGGGTGCAAAGTAAGAGTTCCATGTAACTATGGCATCTCTAGCGGCGCAGTGAAAAAGAGATATCCATCTCACTTTTCCCATTTTCTTAGCGCAAATACATAAACATGATACTATACTAGCCCCCACTTCTTTTCTCCCTTGACAGTCCACTGATAATAAGCGAATCAATGGCTGGGCAACAAGTGCAGGGAGTTGTTCTTGTTGTCCTTTCAAAGTACAATGAGTTTCGGTGTTTAAAAGTAAAGCCATTGTTTCGATAGCAGACTTGCATAGTTCTTGTGTTCTAGCGTTTCGTAATCCACAGTGTATTAGTGATTCAATCAGCTTTAGAAGAGCTGGTAGTAACAAATGAATGTGGTCTACCAAATTTTCTCGCAGTGCAGATATGCTTTTGATGATCAGTTTCAGTCGATTAATATCGTCATCGGGGACCTTTTCTTTCTTTTTCCAGCAAGCCGAACTGAACAAATCCAAACTGGTGAGAAAGCGAGTTGTAAGTGTTGGAACATAATCTTTAAATGCTACTGGTACCCCGATTGCAATCTTCTTGACAAGATCAAGGATAGTTGCGAGATGCTTTGTGTTCCAAAATTCGATAACTATATCAAATATGGCAGGAACATAAGGTTGAAAGTTCTCTTTGACTATTCCACTTAAACTCGCTATCTGCTGTAACAAAGCTTCGCGAAGAGACGCCTGTACCCTTGCAATATGTAAAATATGTGGAACAATATTCTTCAGGAATGGGACACATCGTAATCCTAATGAATTGAATATAAACATTATGGCAGTCATAGCTTCTTGGTGATGAGCGGCTAAAGAAGGATCTTTCAAAATTGATGTCAATGCCTGTAATGCAACAGTTGGATAAAATCCATCATCTAGCGGAGTCAAGCGCTGTGCAGGAGATATTCTCGACACAGGCTGTGCCGTCATAGTATAGAGTTCATACATACACAGATGAGCAGGATCAGTATCGTCATCTTCAGATTTTCTAGTCTTCTTTGGAGCAAATGTTGGTTCTTTGCCTAAATCGATTTGTCCTTTTGGGGCTGATTTCTTTTCGCGATCGTGAGTAAGTGAATCCAAACGAGAAATAGGTAACGTTTTGGATACAGATAACACGCTTCCTAGTGATGACTTCGTGTCTTGGGTTGACGTAATATCTTCAGAAGATACAAAGTACCCGCTACCTATTCCTCCAGTTCCTCTGCCTTTTCTTCCGGAGGAGTCAGTTTGGTTGAATTGATCCGGATCCAACGCGCCAATGATACCAAATACTCTGATTACTTCCTGACGCAATGCCCAAGGAGCCTTCTTAGTCGCAGGCAAAATAGATGCTGCTTGAGAAAGCAGCTGTGGATAATCAAGATACGGATCTATTATGTACCCTGTACTAGCCGCTAGACGACCCAAGGTTTTCAAACATATCCTTTGCTGATTTGTGCTGCTTTGGTCTCGCATGATCTCAAGAATCAAAGGTACAAGTTGGTGCAACCAAGGATTCAAATTTTCTTTGTCAATCTGAGCCAATTCGCCCAAAGCCTCAAGTGCAGCTGTAGTAACTCTTGGTGCGCCTCCTCGAAGAGGTAAAACTTCGATTATAGATTGAAGGAATGGATGTACAATGCGATGAAGGGCATTCGCTTTAAAAAAACAAATCAAGAGACGTGTGACAGCCTCCTTGCGAGTTCCAATGTCTCCACTGCATTGTAGTTCTGTAATAAGTTCAACCAGAAGCTTCCTCATTTCCGGTAAAATTGGAGCTGGATTGAGTCTAGCAAGTCTCCCCAATAATTCGAGTGAAGCAACTCTTACTGATAGCGCTTCATCTTGTATCAAGAGGAACAATGGCGGTAAATGAGACGTCTGACACAAATATGAATCATATCGTTCGTCAAAAGCTCGGACAATACAATTGCGGACCCGAGGTGATGCATCTGATACAGCGACTCGTAAAAGCTTTTGGAGAACTTCCTCTAATACTGTTGTAGATGCAATTCCGAGGCGGTTATCCACTGTGGTTGATGATTCATTCAACCTTTTGCTATCTCTCGATAATTCATTGTCTTGATATGGTAATAAAACAGAGCAACAAGTAAGAGCGGCCTCTTTGCGAACATCTTGAGACGGGTGCAGTAAATATTGCGCAACAACATCTCGTACAAATGGAAGTAGGCTCAAAGCTTTCCTACTTTGGATATTTCCAAAAGAACGGAGAGTTCGGAGAGCTAATTGCAGTCTTGTAATTGCAGCCGGATTATCTTGCATATTGATTGATAATTTAGGTGTAAAACTTTTGCGTGAGGTGGGAAAATCATGAATATATTGCATAGCATCATCGTGAATATTGTATGGAGATGCAATCAAGGGGTCGCATATTTCTTTTACGGCTGTCGTACCAGCGAGACTCATAGAAAGCTCTTGCAAAAGCCTATTTTCAATTTCGTATGCCTTGGTGGGTGAAGAGCCCGCAATTGATTTCAAGCATGATATTAAGTCTTCACTTAACCCTGATTGAAACATATTGTTAATCAAACCATCGATATAATCTTCAGCGTCTGGGCCCAGTGCTTCAGCGATATCGGCTCCACAGTGCAACGCCTCAGTCCTGACTGTTTCTAACCCACTGCTGACTAAATCGAACAAACGCTTTGAGTTTGAATAGATATCTGCTTCCTTCATATGAAATATAACCTTTTTAACTTCATTCGTATTACGCTCCGGTTGAAGATCAAATTGGAGAGTCTCTTTAGGCACATATCTGTCGCCGTTTTCATCTTACCATATATTTTTAAAATGGGAACTGGATTAGAAACAATAAACGTTTGAAAACTGATATCAATTAATTATGAATTCTCACCTTTGCTTACTGCAAGAGCAAGTTGTCCCAGGGAGAAGAAAGCGGAAGGACGAAGGTCAAAACCTGAACGCGGATGAGGAATTGTTTGAGCTGCACTCATAATATAAGATAAACTTTCCTCCAAATATCTGCGACGAAATGATCCAGGAGAACGTGACGCTAATCTTGGCTGCAAGAATATGACGGATAAGAGGTTAGATTACAATGGAACACTTTACAATGCACTTTATGACCATGACTTACAATAAGGCGAATAACCTCGAGTTGGATTAGCTCCTTTTGGTGAGCTTTCAAAGCTAAAACGGCCTTGCAAACAGTATCAAAACGAGGAAGCATGAAATCTAAAGGCAGATCGATTAAGTCTCCAACAACAAGTAATAATGCATGTTGAGCGGCTTCAATCTCGTTCTGTGACAAGACATTTGAGCCGTTCATGTTTCCTTTCGATTTCCCGTAGTTGAATCCCTTCATAACTTTACCAAATACTTGACATAAATTGAGCGTCGTCGAATGATGTTGACGAGTAGGATCTACAAGAATTTTTAAGTACTCCGCCAGTGCATCTGCAGCACAAACTCGAACAATAGGTTGTGGATCGAGTAAAACAGGAAATAACTCATTTATATATTCATGCGAACCCTGTTGTCTCTCAATTTTCGAATAAAATGCAGCCGGGGCTGAGTGCGACAGTTCTTTTAAAATAAGAACAGCAGCAAGCCTCCTATCCGATCGATCTTTTCGAAGAAATTCTATAGCTTTTGGCAGCTCACATTCAATATAATCTGCGCTATTGTTGCCTACGGCCATTTTTCCAAATGCTTTCGTGACAGCCGAAAGATACTGAAAGTCCGCATTATTCGCCCTCCATCCGTGACCAAGATTCTTTGCAAATTTAGTGGCCTTTTTCTCTTCATCGGCGCTTGTAACATTGATAAGTGCAGATATGGCTACTACACCACCAAGTCTATTATTACTGTCAGAGGAGTGCATCAGATTTAAAATAGATGAAAATATTTCATTTTCTACAACTGCAAATTCGTCCAATTGCATTTCATTTGCAAGTATTTTCACAAATGTTGCTAGCTCTAATGCCACTTTTTCATCTGCATGCTTTTTCGCAAGACACGTTCTATAATCCAGTATGTTTGGTGTGCCATTTTTAAGGTGTTCTTCATTATGTTTCTTAGTGTTTGATAAGAATGCTGCGATTGGATTCCGAGATACATTTCCATACGTCCCCTGCATTTCGGCAGATCCTGATGAAATGTGCCTCAAATGAGGTGCGCAAGCTAGCAAGTGTTCTGCATGGGAGGAAGATGCTAGACCAGATCTGTATCTGCTTGAGCATAAAATAAAAGATGCGTTCTGATCGAGAAAGGAGTTCGCAGTATTGTTTGAAACCCCAATATCATCCATGGAGTTTCGTTTCTGTAGAGACTTGGCAGGGGATAAATAGCTTTCGTTTGGATTGAACGTCATGGAGGAACTAGAAGAGCGCATACCTAAGGTGAGAGAGGATTTACGAGCAATTTTGCTTCTCTCAAACTTTGATTTCCTTCTTTCATTCACATCAAATAAACCGTTCCCTTCCTCATCTCCAAACGTTTTTATTTTCTCGAAATGTTCTCCATCAAGATTAGACGATGGTAATAGTGAATAATCCATCAGAAAGGAATAGTCCATAAGAAAAGTATCCGTAGTATTCTGTCCAACAAACCCTCCTCCTACAGGCCCAGCTTCAGCTGCATACTTTTGGCGCAGCTTTGCTAAAAGATCCTCCAGAGGTGATTTGAATGAAGATTGTGGATTTCTATTGGTAGTGCTCATGAGTACCCTGTTTGTTAAAGTTGTCACAGATCCAGAAAATGGTGGATGCTGGATTTTTTTTTTCGTTTGATTGATTTTGCTTTTTTTAATTTACGCGAAACTTTCAGCTAGCTCTCTCATGAAAAGATAATGGGTAGTTTCCAATACAAAGCAATGCGGACCTATTGCGCAATGGGATGAGGCAATGATGCGGATACCATGGACCATCCAAAATATATGCGAAACACACAACATAGAACATGGAGTTATGTCTCAACATTGATGAATATGGTCGAACAGTTGCTCCTTTGACGGATAAAACACAAGTTTCGCCATCGAATGTATTAGATTACACAACCAATTCCTTCTTCTTTGAACATTTGGACGAGAAAACATGTAACGTTTTCATCCAGGATTGCAAAGTAACAACCACTGATGATCTTCCTCTTACTTTCTGGTTGTCAGCACAAGATGAACCTCGTTGTCTGCTGGAAAGATTTGCAAAAGATATTTTCATTTATCATACGAAAACACTAAAGGGTTTGAATTCCAGTAATTGTGGATGCGAATGGTGGGTCCAATTTCGTCCAACTACTAATACCAATCGCATTAATTCTGGATCTCAAGAAGCACAGGAAGGTATAGAATTTCATTGGGATAAAGATGAGGCACTAAGAGATGCAGCAGGAGTTTTTGTTCATCCTCATTTGTCCACAGTGACATATTTGACTGATAATGGTGCTCCTACAATGGTATTTGATGATTCAATGCCTGATGAAGGATTGATGGATAGAGGGATGAAGAGTGCTTTTGTAAGCTGGCCCCGTAAGGGTAAACATTTGGTTTTTGATGGAAGATTTTTGCATGGTGCTCCGTCCAATCTGTTACCAAAAGAAGAAAATGTAGATGTACGAGTTACTTTTTTAGTGAATATATGGCTTCACCATAAACCTCTTGGCGTAGAATCATTTCCTGAAGTTTTTTTGCATAAGTTGATGCAGAATGATGCAATCAATAATAGAATTACATCTGTACCCTGTTCGAGGCGTGACATTGATTTACAAAGGGAATCAGTCAATGCCGTGGATTCTGTTTGGGGTTTAGGGGACTTCGTATCCATACATGCAAGAATGCCAGTTAGTTCGATATGTGAAGAGAGGAAGAAAGAAGACCACTATGGTAATACTAAAGTAG
>Ga0213868_10002226_pt1 | contig 18570 bp, 16 predicted proteins | sample PICome_9_FD_160087 | JGI IMG/M metagenome (GOLD analysis project Ga0213868, IMG submission 160087) | Coastal seawater microbial communities near Pivers Island, North Carolina, United States - PICO127 | ecosystem: Environmental > Aquatic > Marine > Coastal | place: USA: North Carolina...
CTCTAAGGCCATCATGACCCTCACCGCCTTTCTCGCCATGGCCTTCCTGCACCTCATGGCCGCTATCAGCCCCGGCCCCGCCGTGCTCATGGCCGCGCGCACGGGTGTCACCGAAGGCTTGCGCACCGGCACTTACCTCGCCTTCGGCATCGGCGCAGGTGCTGTGATCTGGGCCATGGCAGCTCTGTTTGGACTGGCCATCGTATTCCAAGCCGCCCCGGCCCTTCTTTGGTCCCTAAAAATCCTCGGGGCTGCCTACCTTTTGCACATGGCATGGGGAATGTGGCGGGACGCGACCAAACCTTTGGATATGACCCAGACCACCCGCCTGCCGCGCACGCCCTTGTCTGCCTTCAAACTCGGCCTTGTCACCCAATTGGCCAATCCCAAACCCGCCGTGCTGTTTTCGGCCATCTTCATCGGCACCGTACCGCCGCAAACCCCGCTTTGGGTCTACGCTGCCCTGCTGACAGTGGTTTTCCTGAACGAAGCGCTATGGAATATCCTCGTCGCCCGCATCTTTTCCTTTGACCGGACGCGCGCCGGTTATATCAACCTGAAAACCATCATCGACCGGGCCTTCGGCGGCATGCTTGCGCTGCTCGGCTTCAAAATCGCAGCTACCTAACCTGTGACCTAACCTGCAAGCTGACCAAGAGGGACTACCATGACCGATCGTTTGCCCCATGAAAAAGGCTTCCACATTTCGTGGGATCAAATGCACCGTGACGCCCGCGCCCTTGCGTGGCGGCTGGATGGCAAAGGCCCCGACAAAGGCAATTGGAAAGCAGTCGTCGGCATCACCCGTGGCGGCATGGTCCCTGCGATGATCGTCGCCCGCGAGTTGGACATCCGAGTCGTCGATACCATCTCGGTGAAAAGCTATGACCACCAAGACCGCGCCGAAGCCAAGGTGATCAAATCACCCCAAGGCGAAGTGATGGGCGATGGCACGGGCATCTTGATCGTCGACGATCTGGTCGATACCGGCAAAACCCTAGAAGTGGTCCGCGCGCTTTACCCAAACGCCCATTTCGCCACCGTCTACGCCAAACCCCAAGGCCGCCCGATGGTCGAAACCTTTATCACCGAGGTCAGCCAAGACACATGGATTTTCTTTCCATGGGACATGGCGCTGCAATATGTCCAACCCTATCGCGGCAAGGATTGACCGCCGCCCAAATGGCACACGCGCGTATGTACGGCGGCTGTACGAGCGCTGTACGCAAAACATACACCCCCAATTCACGGTGATTTGATATGATCCATCCCCTCAACCCCGCAATGCGCGCCACAGACCCACCTCCGGTGATGGAGGCGCGGCGCTGGCTTGATGGGGTGGACTTTCCACCGGATCGCCCTCTTATTAACGTCTCGCAAGCCGCACCCACAGCGCCACCACCCTTGGCCCTGCGCCAAGCGATTGCTGATGCAGCCTTGCACAATGACGCCGCCCATCTCTATGGCCCCGTTCTGGGATTGCCCGCGCTCAGGGCTGAAATTGCACAGCAATGGTCAGCCGCTTACGGCGGAAATATACAAGAAAATCAAGTCGCTATAACCCAAGGCTGCAATCAGGCCTTTACGGCCATTATGTCCACCTTGGCAGGCGCGGGGGATGAGGTGATCTTGCCAACCCCGTGGTATTTCAACCACAAAATGTGGCTTGATATGCAAGGCGTGCGCACCGTCCCCCTCGCCTCCGGCAAAGGCTTGATCCCCAGTGCAGCAGATGCCGCAGCCTTGATAACCCCTCGCACCCGCGCGATTGTGCTGGTCAGTCCCAACAACCCCGGCGGCGCAGAATATCCAGCAGAAACATTAAGCGATTTCATGCACTTATCGCGGTCTCACGGCCTCGCTCTCATCGTCGACGAAACCTACCGCGACTTTGACAGCCGCACAGGCGCCCCCCACGATCTTTTCACCGATCCCGATTGGGATAATACCCTCATACATCTCTACAGCTTTTCAAAGGCTTACCGCTTAACAGGCCACCGCGTCGGCGCTGTCGTCGCTTCAGAATCCCGCCTCGCGCAGGTCGAAAAATTTCTTGATACCGTTGCAATCTGCCCCAGCCAATTGGGCCAAATCGGCGCCCTCTGGGGCATGCAAAACCTGGGGTCTTGGGTCGCCGATGAACGCACTGAAATCCTGTCACGCCGCGCCGAAATGATAAACGGTTTCAAAAACTTATCAGATTGGAAACTTTTGGGCTGCGGCGCCTATTTTGCCTATGTCGAACACCCCTACCCGCTTCCTTCCGACCAATTCGCCAAGGCGCTGGTCAACAAAGCCTCAATCCTCACCCTACCCGGCACCATGTTTCAGCCCGCAGGCTCACAAGACGGCCAACGCCAACTCCGCATCGCCTTCGCCAATATCGATAGCGCTGGCATTGCAGAGTTTTTCAAACGCCTGCAACATCTTACACTTTGATTTCATCTTGGCAAAAATACCTAAACGCGGCGTTTGATACTCTGAACATCCGCTCAGAACCCCGTTCCACCCAACACCTTGCCCCCACCCGCCTAACCCCATAAACAAGGGCAAAAGACGCATCCAAAGGTAGATCATATGGCAAACCGCGGCTCACAATCTGGTGCAGACCAAGATGAGAACACCCCTCGCAAAAAAAGCAAGGGCACCAGCATCGTCGTCTGGGTACTGATGGGCATGCTCGTCGTGGGCCTCGGCGGTTTTGGCATCACCAATTTCGGTGGCGGGGTTTCCGCCATCGGCAAGGTGGGAGAGCGTGAAATTGACGTGAACGACTACGCCCGTGCGCTCCAGCAACAGATCAACGCCCTTTCGGCCCAGCTTGGCACCACCTTGACCTTGCAACAGGCCCAATCGCTGGGGCTGGACCAGCAGGTCCGCCAACAGCTTATCAATACCGCAGCCCTTGAGAATGAAACCGACCGCATCGGCATTTCGGCAGGCGATCAGCGCATCGCAGCTGAAATCACCGGGTCCAATTCGTTTCGCGGGCCATCGGGGAAATTTGACCGTGACACCTACCGTTTCACCTTGCAAAACAATCGCCTAACAGAAACCCAATATGAAAGTAAAATGCGCGAAGACTTGGCTCGTGCGCTGCTTCAAGGGGCTGTCACAGGTGGATTTGTCGCCTCGCCCGTGCTGACGGATACGCTCTATTCCTACATCTCCGAACGCCGCGGGATCAGTCTTTTGCGTCTAACCGCCTTGGATTTGACCACTGAAACGCCCGACCCAACCGAAGAAGCCTTGAAGGCTCATTACGACGCAAATATCGCCGAATTCACCGCACCTGAGGCCCGCCGCATAACCTATGCAGCCCTATTGCCCGAAACTATCGCGGATAAAATGGTCTTGGATGAAAACGCCTTAAAAGCACTTTACAATGAGCGCATCGCCGAATTCGTCCAACCCGAACGGCGCTTGGTGGAGCGTCTGGTTTATCCAAATGATGCCGCGGCAACTGAGGCAAAAGCAAAACTTGATGCCGGCACCCCCTTTGAAACCTTGGTTGCTGAGCGCGGTGTCACTTTGTCCGATATCGACCTTGGTGATCAGGCTGAAGGTGATCTTGGTACCGCCGGCGCCGCCGTCTTTGCACTGACAGGCCCCGGCGTGGTGGGTCCTTTTGCCACCGATCTTGGGCCAGCCTTGTTCCGTATGAACGGTATTCTGGCCGCTCAAAACACCAGCTTTGAAGAGGCCCGCCTAGACATCGCCGCCGAACAGGCCGCCGATGCAGCACGCCGCGCAATTAGCGACCAGATTGAAGCCGTTGATGACCGTTTGGCCAGCGGGGCCACACTGGAAGACCTTGCCAAAGAAACCGATATGACTGTGGATCAGATTGATTTCACAGCAAACTCCAGCGAAGGCATGGCCGCTTTTCCTGCGTTTCGCACCGCAGCCGAAGAGGCAGAACAAGGGGATTTCCCCCAAGTGATCCAAACCGATGATGGCGGAATTTTCGCGCTGCGCTTGGATGAGATCGTGCCGCCTACCCCAATTCCGTTCGATCAAACCCGCGACGCGGTTGATCAAAGCTGGCGCACGCAAGCGACCAAGACAGCCTTGATCGACCTTGCGACCACTATCAAATCGCAAGTCGAAGACGGGGGCGCCTTGGGTGGTTTTGGCATTACCGAAGTGATCCCGGATCTGACGCGATCCAGCACCATCGAGGGTGCGCCTGCATCGCTTGTGGCAGAATTGTTCAAGATGGACGCGAACCAAGTGCGCGTGGTGGATGAGGGTGAATTCATCGCTCTGGTCCAGTTGCAGAACATCACCCCCGGTGCGCCCTCTGGTCAAGATACCGATGCATTGAAAGGGGCGATTGCAGCCCAAGCCGAGCAAGCCGTGGCGCAAGATGCCTTTATCTTGTTCACAAATGCGCTGACCCAAGACGCTGGCATCAGCCTGAATACCACGGCCATCAACGCCGTCCATTCGCAATTTCGGTAACGGGCGATGGCACAGCTAACTCCCGATTTCGCTGAATTTGAAAAGGGTTGGGCCGCAGGGCGCAACCAGTTGGTCTATGCCCGCATTGCCGCCGATTTGGACACGCCAGTGTCCTTGATGCTGAAACTGGGTGAGGCGCGCGGCGATACGTTCATGCTCGAATCCGTAACGGGCGGCGAAATTCGCGGCCGCTATTCAGTTGTCGGTATGAAGCCTGATCTGATTTGGCGTTGCCGGGGCATGGATGTAGATATCAACCGCGAAGCGCGGTTTGACCCGGCGGCGTTTCAATCCGATCCTACAGCCCCGTTGCAAAGCCTGCGGGCGCTGATTGCGGAAAGCGCTATTGACATGCCTGCTGATCTGCCTGCTATCGCGGCGGGGCTTTTTGGCTATCTGGGCTATGATATGATCCGGCTGGTGGAACATCTGCCCAACGTGAACCCTGACCCGTTGGGCCTGCCCGATGCAGTGTTAATGCGCCCATCGGTTGTGGCCGTGCTGGACGGCGTAAAAGGTGAGGTGACGGTTGTCGCCCCTGCTTGGGTAGGTGCGGGCCTGTCAGCGCGCGCCGCTTATGCCCAAGCAGCCGAGCGGGTGATGGACGCACTGCGTGACCTTGACCGCGCACCACGTGCAGACCGCGACTTCGGTGAGGTTGCACCCGTGGGGGCCGCGCAGTCAAACTTTACCCACGAAGGGTACCTTCAAGCAGTTGAAAAAGCTAAAGAATACATCCGTGCGGGTGATATTTTCCAAGTTGTTCCCAGCCAGCGCTGGACCCAACGGTTTGAAGCGCCGCCTTTTGCGCTCTACCGCAGTCTGCGCCGCACCAACCCGTCGCCGTTCATGTTCTTTTTCAACTTTGGCGGCTTTCAGGTAGTCGGTGCCAGCCCCGAAATCCTTGTCCGTTTGCGCGAGGGTGAGGTAACTGTTCGCCCCATCGCAGGCACCCGCAAGCGTGGCACCACGCCCGAGGAAGACCGCGCGAATGAGGTCGATCTGATTTCAGACCCCAAGGAATTGGCCGAGCATTTGATGCTGCTGGACCTTGGACGCAATGATGTGGGGCGCGTCGCGAAAATCGGCACCGTGCGCCCGACCGAGGAATTTATCATCGAACGCTACAGCCATGTGATGCACATCGTGTCCAACGTGGTTGGTCAGATTGCCGATGGCGAAGATGCACTCTCAGCGCTGCTCGCGGGTCTACCTGCGGGCACGGTTTCGGGCGCGCCCAAGGTTCGCGCCATGGAAATCATTGACGAGTTAGAGCCTGAAAAGCGTGGCGTTTATGGTGGCGGTGTTGGCTATTTCGCAGCCAACGGCGAGATGGACTTTTGCATCGCGCTCCGTACCGCAGTGCTAAAGGATGAAAAGCTGTATATCCAGGCCGGCGGCGGCGTCGTTTATGACAGTGACCCGCAGGCCGAATTTGAGGAAACCGTGAACAAATCCAACGCTTTGCGTAAGGCGGCTGAGGATGCAGGGTTGTTCACCACCTCTAACCGCTGACGCGCAGTATCAAAAGGGGGGTACCCCCCTTTTGTTATTTCGTCATAACCGCCGTGGCTGGTGCAATCGCCACGTTGGCAGCGCGCCCTTCGACGGCCCATTCCAGCAAGGCCGCAACCGTTTCAGGCCGGGTTTGGCCTGCGACAACCACGCGCCCGTCTTGGGCCGCTTTGAACGCCGCACGGTCCAGATATCTGCGGATAATCGGGCTGCTTTCATTGTCTGCGTCCAGCGCCCGAAAGATTACGGCACTGGGCACCCCGTCACGCCGCGCCACTTGCGATGCCGCATTCAAACCGCGGTCCCATGAAATCACCCCGCGCCCTTGGTCTTGGATCAAGGCCAACACTTGGGTGGCAAGCGTACGATTGCCTTGAAACCCGCCTTTTTCCAAATCCACAATTGCAACCGCCTCGGGCAAGGCCTTTGCCATTACTTCAAAGCTAACCGCCAGATCCGAGGCTTGCGCCCCTTCGGGAATGGCTGATGCCATCATCAGCACCTCTTGGCCTGCGCCGCGGTAAATCCCGGCGGCGGTTGCGGCATCTGGCGATAAAGGATCAATCACAAAGGAAACCGGAAAAGGAATCGCAGCCAAAGCTTCGCGATTAACGTCCGGACCGCCGGTGTCTTGCAACAAAATCGCAAAAAGCGGCTTTCCATCGGCGTTTTCAAAGGCCCGAGCAAAGCGGTCAATTGGGGCTGAGCCGGAGGCGTCAATTAGTGTATTTTCGGCCGCAGGTGATGTTTCCGTTGCCGCGGGTGCTGTTGCAATGGACGGCAAACGCCCAGTTTTCACCCCATCAACACTGCCAACAAACCCCGGCGAAGGACGGGAGGGTTCTGGTGCGGCCGCTACGGTTTGGTCCGAAGCCGGGGGTGAGATTGGTTCTAGCGCGGATTCGTGCTGCAAAGCGCCCTCAGCGACTGGAGCAGGCGTTGGCACCACGACGACCATTTCAGGCGTCGCATTTGGCATTGCTTGGTCAACAGTTGGGGCCGCATCGGGTGCGTTGACTGTAGGCAACTCTGTTACAGGCGCTGGCTCCACGGGTGCTGTGGCGGATTGGTCAGGAATAGTAGACGTTGTCGCAGCAGCTTCAGGCGCTTGAGGCGTCGCGGTCGCGGTTTGAACCTCTGGCACATCGGCCGCTTCATTGATTGGCATTGGCGTGGGTGCTGCACTGGTGGCCAAGCTGTCGGTGGCCAGTGTATCCGGCGCAGGCTTTATCTCGGCGCTGTCAATCGCGTTTGGCATTTCCGGTTTTGCGGCCCGAATAGGTGCCGCTTGCAAGTCTGGCGCTATGCTTTGGGGCGCCGCTGGCTCGGCCTCAACACTTGGCTGCGCGCCGGGCGCGACCTCTGGTGTCGGTTCAGACGGCATATTGGTAACGATGACGGCGGGCGGCACATCCTCAACACGGTCTCGCGGCGAAACCGACATCTGTGATGCCACAACCAGACCGACGCCCGCGACCACGGTGCCCCATCCTGCTCCTGCTAAAAACCCACGGCTCACCCGCAACCCTCCTGCCTGCACTCCTGCGGTCTGGTTCAAAAAGGAAGGGTTTCCCTTGACGCCCCTGTGCCGCTCGGCCCATGTATAGCGCGACACCGAACCGGGTTCACCCCAAAACAGACATGCACAAGCACGGGCTAGGCAATATGCTGCTATTGATCGACAACTATGACAGTTTTACCTACAATCTCGTGCATTATTTGGGCGAGTTGGGAGCCGATATCCGTGTCGTGCGCAACGATGCGATGGATGTTCAGGCAGCAATGGCGCTGAAACCCGAAATGATTGTGCTGTCACCCGGCCCTTGCGACCCGGCGCAGGCGGGGATTTGCCTACCGCTGACCATGGCCGCAGCTGAAGCGCGGATTCCCTTGTTGGGCGTTTGCCTTGGGCATCAGACCATCGGTCAAGCCTTTGGCGGCAAAGTTGTGCGCTGCCATGAGATTGTGCATGGCAAAATGGGTGCAATGCATCACACTGGTGAGGGCGTGTTTACCGGCTTGCCCTCTCCGTTCCTAGCCACGCGCTACCACAGCTTGGTAGTGGACCGCGACAGCCTGCCCGATTGCCTAGAGGTTACGGCGTGGCTCGAGGATGGCACTATCATGGGCCTACGCCATAAAATCTTGCCGATTGAAGGCGTACAGTTTCACCCTGAAAGCATCAAATCGGAACACGGCCACCAGTTGCTGCATAACTTTCTAACCAGCGCAAAGGTGCCAGCATGAGCGACCGCCTAAAACCCCTTATCGCCGCCGCCTGCGACCGCCCGCTAAGCCGGGCCGAGGCCGAGGCAGCTTTTACCGCATTGTTTGAAGGCGATGCGACACCCGCCCAGATTGGTGGTTTTTTGATTGCGCTGCGGATGCGCGGTGAAACCGTTGATGAAATTGCGGCCGCCGCAAGCGTAATGCGGGCCAAATGCAACGCTGTTCAGGCGCCGACGGGTGCGATAGATATCGTGGGCACAGGCGGCGACGGCAAAGGCACGCTGAACATTTCCACAGCCACAGCCTTTGTTGTGGCGGGGGCTGGCGTTGTAGTGGCCAAGCATGGCAACCGCAACCTGTCATCCAAATCGGGTGCCGCAGATGCGCTGACGGAAATGGGCCTGAATGTGATGGTCGGCCCCAAAGTGGTGGAAAAATGTCTGGCTGAGGCGGGGATCGGTTTCATGATGGCACCAATGCACCACCCCGCCACTCGCCATGTGGCCCCGGTGCGGGTAGAACTTGGAACACGCACGCTGTTCAATATTTTGGGGCCATTGACCAACCCCGCAGGCGTTAAAATGCAACTTACCGGTGCCTATCATGCCGCCTTGATCCGCCCAATGGCTGAGGTTTTGCTGGCTTTGGGGTCAACCGCTGCGTGGTTGGTTCATGGCGGCGACGGCACGGACGAGTTGTCGATCGCTGCCCCTTCAAAAGTGGCCGCACTGAAAGACGGGGCGATCACCGAATTTGACATTCACCCCGAGGATGCGGGCCTGCCCGTCCATCCGTTTGAGGCGATTATGGGCGGTAGCCCCGCTGAAAATGCCTCAGCCTTTCGCGCACTTTTGAACGGGTCGGCAGGGGCGTACCGTGATGCGGTATTGCTGAATGCGGCTGCGGCCCTTTTGGTGGCGGGCAAAGCCGCCGATCTGAAATCTGGCGTTGAGATGGCGCGCAGCAGTATCGATTCTGGTGCTGCACGCGCCCGCCTTGATGCATTAGCTCGGATCACCACCGCTGCATGACCCAAATCCTTTACCGAACGGCTATAAGATGAGTACAATTCTAGAGCAGATCAAAACCTACAAGCTGGAAGAGGTTGCTGCACGCAAGGCCGCCAAATCCTTGTCGCAAATGCAGTCTTTGGCTGAATATGCGCCTGCGCCGCGCGGCTTTCATCAAGCGCTGCTCAATGCCTCTTCGACCGGATTTGGTTTGATTGCCGAAATTAAAAAGGCAAGCCCGTCCAAAGGCTTGATTCGCCCTGACTTTGACCCGCCCGCCCTTGCGCAGGCCTATCAGGCAGGAGGTGCGACCTGTCTTTCGGTGCTGACTGACGGTCCATCCTTTCAAGGGGACGACGCGTTTTTGGTCGCCGCCCATGATGCGACAGACTTACCCTGCCTTCGCAAAGATTTCATATATGACCCCTATCAGGTGGTCGAGGCGCGAGCGTTGTCTGCAGATTGCATCCTAATTATCATGGCCTCGGTATCCGACACGCAAGCGCACGAGCTGGAAGAGACTGCGTTCGAGCTGGGGATGGATGTGCTAATCGAGGTGCATGATGCCGCCGAATTGGAACGTGCAGCCCTGCTGAAATCGCCAATGATCGGCATCAACAACCGCAATCTGCACAGTTTTGAGGTGACGCTGCAAACCACACGCGACCTTGCGCGCCGTGTACCGGCTGATCGAATGATCATTTCCGAATCTGGCTTGTTCACGTCCGCAGATCTTGCCGATGTTGCTCGCTATGGCGCACGTTGCTTCTTGATTGGTGAAAGCTTGATGCGCAAATCGGATGTCGAGAGTGCCACGCGTGCCATTCTGGCCCAAGCGCCTGCTGCCCAAAGGGGGCTATAGATGGCACAAAACCCGCTGACCCATTTTGATGCAGCTGGCCACGCCCATATGGTCGATGTATCGGCCAAGCCTGTGACCGCGCGGATTGCTACGGCGCGAAGTGCCGTGAAAATGGCCGCTGAAACACTGGCCACCATCACCGATGGCCGCGCCGCAAAGGGAGATGTGCTGGGCGTCGCGCGGCTTGCGGGGATTATGGCTGCGAAAAAAACTGCTGATCTGATCCCGCTGTGTCACCCATTACCCATCACCAAAGTAGCAATTGAGTTGACGCCAGACCCCAGCCTGCCCGGTATTATCATTGAGGCCACGGTCAAAACCGGCGGTCAAACGGGTGTCGAGATGGAGGCGCTTACAGCGGTGTCTGTGGCAGCCCTTACTATCTATGATATGGTGAAAGCCATTGATAAGGCGATGGAAATTACCTCAACCAAGCTGATATTAAAGGATGGCGGAAAATCGGGCCGCTATGAGGCCGCGCCATGATCTCGGTTGCAGAGGCGCTGTCTCGCGTCTTTGATCTGGTTAAGCCTTTGGACGCTGAAATCGTCCCGTTGGCCAAAGCCCATGGCCGCTATATGACCACCACAGCCAGAGCAACCCGTGCACAGCCGCCCTTTGCGGCCTCGGCGATGGATGGGTATGCCGTTTGTGGGCCTACCCTGCAGGGCAGTAATTTTGCGGTGGTCGGTGAGGCGAGCGCAGGCCACAGTTGGGATGGCCATCTGAATCCCGGTCAGGCCATTCGCATCTTTACCGGCGCGCCGGTGCCCCCGGGCGCGAACCGGGTGGTGATCCAAGAGGATGTGACGCGCAAAGGCGACCAGATTACGCTGTCAGATACCCTTGATACTGCCACCCATATCCGCACGATGGGGCAGGATTTTCAGGTGGGCGATACACTCTCTCCGCGCCATCTGCGCCCTACCGATATCGCTTTGCTGGCCGCGATGAACGTGGCCGCTGTATCTGTCACCCGCAAACCTGTGGTCGCAATAATTGCCACAGGGGATGAATTGGTGATGCCCGGTGACGTGCCGCGTGCCGATCAGATCATCGCCTCGAACAGTTTCGCACTGAAAGCCATGGTTGAAGAGGCGGGCGGTATCGCCCAGATGCTGCCCATTGCGCGCGACACAGAGGCGAGTTTGGCAACTGTTTTTAGCCTAGCGGACGGGGCAGATTTGATTGTGACCATTGGTGGCGCTTCCGTTGGCGACCATGACTTGGTTGGCAAAGTCGCAAGTGATTTGGGGATGGAGCGCGCGTTTTACAAAATCGCAATGCGCCCAGGTAAGCCGCTGATGGCAGGGCGGATCAACGGGACTCCAATGTTAGGACTGCCGGGAAACCCTGTGTCTTCAATTGTTTGCGGCCACATCTTCATGTTGCCAATGCTGCGGGTGATGCAAGGGCTCGGGGCAACTGTGCCCCCTATGCAGCAAGCAACGCTTACAGCCCCGCTTGCCCCAAATGGACCACGGGCGCATTACATGCGGGCCTTGGTTTCGCACAGCGATGGTGTAGCCAAGATCACCGCATTCACAGCTCAGGATTCCGCTTTGTTATCGGTGCTCACGCAGGCAAACGCACTTTTGCTGCGCCCTGTGAACGACGGGCCGCGCGCAGATGGAGACGTTGTGGACTATTTGCCGATTTAGGCAAGGCTCTTGACACAAACCAAGAACATGGGCAGAACAGGTGGGCAACCTTTAGGAAGGGATCCTTTGATGTTGACACGCAAACAAATGGAACTGCTCGATTTTATTCGGACACGGATGGATGCAGAAGGGGTTCCACCCTCATTCGATGAAATGAAAGAGGCGCTTGATTTGCGGTCGAAATCCGGGATCCACCGTTTAATCACGGCGTTGGAGGAGCGTGGTTTTATCCGCCGCCTTGCCCACCGCGCCCGCGCGATCGAGATTGTGAAACTGCCAGAAGCAATGGAACGCCCCGGCTTTTCCCCCACAGGCTTCACCCCCAAGGTGATCCAAGGCGACCGCGTGACCGCCCCCAAAGGAGCAATGGCGATTGAGCCTGTTCATGCGATGGAGCTGCCCGTGATGGGCCGCATCGCAGCGGGTGTTCCGATTGAAGCAATCCAAGAGGTGTCGCACCATATCTCGGTGCCCGGTTCCATGCTGTCGGGCAAAGGCCAGCACTATGCCTTGGAAGTCAAAGGCGATTCGATGATCGAGGCCGGGATCAACGATGGTGATATCGTCGTGATCCGTGAGCAGACGAGTGCCGAAAATGGCGATATCGTTGTGGCTTTAGTGGAGGATTCCGAAGCGACGTTGAAACGGTTTCGGCGGCGCGGCAACATGATCGCACTGGAAGCAGCCAACCCAGCCTATGAAACCCGCGTTTTGCCGGACCATCAGGTCAAGGTTCAAGGGCGCTTGGTTGGACTGATCCGCAGCTATTGATCCTGCGCCACTCTGTTCAGCGTTGGCGGCTGGTCAAACATTACCGATATATTCAGTTTTGCATTGCCGCGCGTATTTGCGCGGCTCGGCCTTGTCCATAGCCTGTCTTGGGTCACGGCCTGTCTAACCCGCAAACTGCCATCCGCGCTTGGCCAAAAGGCCAAGGCACCCGTGCTGCGTAATATAGCTTCGTCAATAATCCGACAGCCTTCAGGGGCTCTAGCCAAAATCTTTGCACCAACCACCACAATATCTGCAATTTTGCAGGCCTCAACCAATTGTGCCTCGGATCCTTTGCCTTTGATCTGCACAACACGCCAGCCTGCGAGGGGAAATTGGCGCAAATTGGGCGGACCGTTAAAACCGCTACGCGCGGCAGCCATGGCTTGATCAGCCACGTCACCGTCATTTTCCAACCATTGCTGCGCGACAAATCCCGCCCCTTTTGGCGTAGACAAGGCACGACCAAGCGACGTAGCCAAGCCAACCAGCTTGCCATCACCGCTAATCAAAACGGTCGGTCGCTCTGCCATACCCCAAAGCCCAAAGGCTAGCAACACCGGCGCAAGCCCTGCAAAACGCGCGCGGCCGCGCCACAAAACCACCCAAAGCATTCCCAAAGCCATGATGGGCAAGACATAGGGCGCAGGTGTCGGCACCGCCCGCACAGCGCCCTCCCAGCTGGCAACCGTTTCCGCCACCAACAAAATCCAAGCTGTTCCTTTGCCCATGATCCACAAAGCAGGCGTTTCCAACCCAAATGGGGCAAGCACCCCTGCCAAAACGGCAGCAGGCATTACCGCGACCCCCATCAGGGGCACGGCCAACACATTGGCAATCAATCCATATCCTGCGACCCGGTTGAAATGCGCCGCAGCAATTGGTGCCGTGGCAAAACCCGCCAAAACCGAGGTGAACACCACCGAAAACACCGGCATGATCCAAAATGGCAATGCGTCGCGCCGCGCCAAACTCTGCTCGCGTAGCCCGCCGTAGCCTGCGATCAGCGCCACGGTCGCGGCAAATGACATCTGAAAACCTGGTTCCAGCAGCGTTTCGGGTTGGGCAAGCAGCAAGACGCAGGCCGCCAGTGCCACAGACCGGATCGAGAGTGCGCGCCGGTCAAACAGAACCGCTCCCAGCATCACGGCGACCATCACAAAGGCGCGTTCAGTCGCTACATTACCACCCGACAGCGCCAAGTATACCGCGCCTGCAACCAAGGCCAATCCTGCCGCTATTTTCTTGGAATTGACCCGCAGTGCCAAAACCGGGATCAGCGCCAAGCCGTAGCGCAGCGTGGCAAAGACAAACCCCGTCAGTAGCGCCATGTGCAACCCAGAAATCGCCAGCAAATGCGCTAGGTTTGACGCACGCAGATTATCTTGGACCGCGCGGCTGATCCCGGCTCGATCGCCCGTCAGCAAAGCCGCAGCAAACGCCCCCGCATCGCCTGCAACCTGCGCCTCTACCCCCGCACGAATCCGTACACGCATTTGATTGATCCAGTGCGCGCCGGGCTTAGGCGGTGCCAATAGCAAAACCGGCACCCGCGTGTAGCCAACCGCACCTAGTTGGTCAAAAAATGCCATGCGCCGAAAATCAAACCCGCCCGGCTCTACCGGGCCATCAGGTGCCGACAGATGCGCCGTTGTTATAATAATCTGCCCCGGCTTTATGTCAGCAAAGACTTGTGCGCCGTGCAAAGACACCCGTACACGCGCCGGAGTTTTTGTGGGCGACACCCGCGACAACACGACACGATCCAACGTCACGCGCAGCATATCAGACTGTGAGCGGTCGATCATCACCACTCGCCCTTCAACCGATCCATAATAGCGAAAACCGAGTACGGGTGCATCCACCAAATGCGCGCGTACGCCTGCCGCCAGGATGCCGATCGCGACGCAGATAAGCCCAATCATCACAGGATGCAGCAGCTCTGGCCCTAAACGATAGATCAGCACAGCAACGCCTAGACCTATCAGCACGCCACCGTAATGCCACATCCCCGGCTCAACCGGCAAGGCGAACCACACCCCGACCCCAATCGCCATCATGACAGGCACCCACGCAAACAGACCGCCCTTTGCGGTGGCAAGGGCGATAAATGGCATCTGAACCGCAGCTCTCAGCCTGCCCACCTTGTCACTCCTTACATGATTGCCTAGACCATTCCCGACAGTACCTCTCTCTTGGTTTCCGAAAGGTTAATTTCATATGCCCGCAGACCGCCCCGTCATCACCCGTATCGCACCTTCGCCCACAGGCTATATGCATATCGGAACGGCCAGAACTGCCTTGTTCAACTGGTTGTTTGCCCGTGGCCGTGGCGGCAAATTTTTGCTGCGGATTGAGGATACCGATCGTGAGCGGTCCACCCCTGCAGCGACCGAGGCCATTTTGCGCGGGATGAAATGGCTGGGCCTTGACTGGGACGGCGAGGCTGTAAGCCAGTTCGACCAAAAAGACCGCCATGCAGAGGTGGCGCATGAAATGCTGGCACGCGGTGCAGCCTACAAATGCTTTGCTACCCAAGACGAGATTGAGGCCTTTCGCCAAGCAGCCACGGCTGAAAAACGATCGACCCTGTACCACAGCCCATGGCGCGATGCCGACCCTGCCACCTTTCCCGATGCGCCCTTTGTAATCCGCATGAGAGCACCGCAAACCGGCGAGACGGTGATCGAGGATGCAGTGCAAGGCACTGTCACCTTCCGCAACGACCTGCTGGATGACATGATCGTTTTACGCTCTGACGGCACACCGACCTATATGCTGGCCGTGGTTGTGGATGACCATGACATGGGCATCACCCATGTGATCCGCGGCGACGATCATTTGCAAAACGCGGCCCGCCAGACGATGGTTTATCAGGCCATGGGTTGGGAGATTCCGGTTTGGGCGCACATCCCATTGATCTTTGGTCCCGATGGTAAAAAACTGTCGAAACGCCACGGCGCCACCGGGGTCGAGGAATATCAGATCATGGGGTATCCGGCAGCGGGAATGCGAAATTATCTGACGCGGCTGGGTTGGGCGCATGGCGATGACGAATTCTTTACCACTGAGCAGGCAAAAGAATGGTTCAACCTTGAGGGAATCGGTCGTGCACCCGCACGGCTTGATTTCAAAAAACTAGACAATCTTTGTGGTCAGCATATGGCGGCAAGCGACGATGCTGCGCTGCTGCATGAATTAGAGGCATATTTGGCAGCAGCAGGTCAAACACCCCTGAGCGACGCGCAGCGTGACGGCATGTCACGGGCGATGTATTGCTTGAAAGATCGTGCGAAGAAATTCCCTGATCTTATTGAAAAGGCTGAATTTGTGCTGAATACTCGCCCGGTTGTTCCAGATGAAGCCTCGGCAAAAGCGCTTGACGCGGTATCCCGTGGTATACTGAAAGAATTGACGCCGCGCCTGCAAAATGTTAGCTGGACCAAAGAAATGCTGGAGCTTGTTTTGACCGAGGCCGCCGAGACCCACGGCATCGGTTTTGGAAAACTGGCGGCCCCATTGCGCGCTGCGTTGGCAGGCCGCACGGCGACACCCAGTGTTTACGACATGATGCTGGTGCTGGGTCAAACAGAGACTATTGCCCGATTGGAAGATGCGGCCGCCTGACCCTATGGCCCCCACCTTTCGGCCCCACTGCCCCGCAAGGGAACTTCAATTAAAGGCAGGCGCATCCAGCGCCTTGTCTCAACCGCAAGAGGGATGAACCATGGCAAAACCGACAGGAACGGCGCAGCTTAAAATTGGCGAAAAAACAATTGACCTGCCAATCTATACCCCAACGCTTGGGCCTGATGTCCTTGATATCGGCAAGCTCTATGCGCAAGCAGATGTGTTCACCTATGATCCCGGCTTTACGTCGACCGCAGCTTGCGAAAGCGCGATCACGTTTATCGATGGCGACAAGGGCGAACTTCTGCACCGCGGCTATCCTATCGACCAATTGGCCAACAATTCGCATTTCCTTGAGGTGTGTTACCTGCTTTTGTTTGGTGAACTGCCAAACAAAGCCGCGATGATTGATTTTGAGAGCCGCGTAACCAATCACACGATGGTGCATGAACAAATGCACAACTTTTTTCGGGGCTTCCGCCGCGATAGCCACCCAATGGCGACCATGGTGGGCGTGGTTGGTGCGATGTCGGCCTTTTACCATGACAGTCTTGATATCAACGACTCGTGGCAGCGTGAGGTTGCAGCCATTCGCATGATTGCCAAGTTGCCGACAATTGCCGCGATGGCCTTTAAGTATTCCGTTGGTCAACCCTTTGTTTATCCAAAAAACTCATTGGATTACGCCGGAAACTTCCTGCACATGTGCTTCTCGGTTCCTGCCGAGGAATACGTTGTAAACCCGATCTTGTCCAAGGCCATGGATCGGATCATGATGCTGCACGCAGACCATGAACAAAATGCCTCGACCTCAACGGTGCGTTTGGCCGGGTCTTCGGGCGCGAACCCTTTTGCTTGCATCGCGGCTGGCATTGCTTGTCTTTGGGGGCCAGCACACGGTGGTGCAAACCAAGCCTGCCTTGAAATGCTGCGCGAAATTGGCACCGTAGATCGCATTCCGGAATTCATCGCCCGCGCCAAGGACAAGGATGATCCATTCCGTTTGATGGGCTTTGGCCATCGCGTTTACAAAAACTTTGACCCGCGCGCCACGGTGATGAAGGAAAGCGCCGACGAAGTGTTGGAATTGATGGGCATCCACAACAATCCAACGCTGCAAGTCGCCAAAGAGTTGGAGCGGATTGCGCTGGAAGATGAGTATTTCATCTCGAAAAAGCTCTATCCTAATGTCGATTTCTATTCGGGCATCATCCTTGACGCTATGGGCTTTCCAACTGCGATGTTCACCCCGATCTTTGCACTGTCGCGCACTGTCGGTTGGATTTCGCAGTGGCGTGAAATGATCGCAGACCCGACCCAGAAAATCGGTCGTCCGCGTCAGTTGTATATTGGCGCAGCTTACCGGGACTATGTCCCGGTAGAAAAGCGCTGAACGAAAGAAGCGGCGGCCGTTGCGGCCGCCGTTTTCATGCTCCGTCCAAGCTGTTCTGCGTGGTGTAAAGGCCAGGCCGTCTATCACGGAAAATACCCCAGCTTGCCCGCAAATCCGCAACCAGATCCAAGTCAATCATTGCCGTGATCACCGCTTCGTCGGTCCGTCCAGCCTTGGCAAGCAATTGCCCTCTATGGTCAGCGATGAAGGAGGAGCCGTAAAACGTCACGTCACGTCCTTCGGGGGCGACTTCTCGCCCGATGCGGTTGGACGCCATGACCGGCATGATATTTCCCGCCGCATGACCGCGCATCACCATCTCCCAATGCGGCTGGCTGTCGTAACCGGGGCTAGGTGGTTCAGATCCAATCGCGGTTGGATAGAGCAACATCTCGGCCCTCATCAGCGCCATGGACCGAGCACATTCGGCAAACCATTGATCCCAACAAATCCCAACGCCAATCCGCCCAAAAAGCGTATCCCAAACTCTGAAACCCGTGTCGCCGGGACTGAAATAGTACTTCTCCTCATAGCCCGGTCCTTGCGGAATATGGCTTTTGCGGTAATTGCCCAGCACGCGCCCATCGGCATCAATCATCGCACAGGAATTGAAAAATGCTTGTCCTGCAGCCTCAAAATACGACAGCGGCAAGACCACACCTAACTCCTTCGCCAAATCGGCAAAACGCGCGATCAATGGGTGCCCGGCCATGGGCTGCGCCAGTTTGAAATACTCGGGCCGCTGGGTGATACAGAAATAAGGTGTGGCGAACAGCTCTTGGATCAATATCACCTGCGCCCCCGCCCCTGCGGCTTGGCGCAGCAACGCCTCAGCGCGGTCTGCATTGGCAGCCAAATCCCAGCTACAAGCAAATTGCGTGGCGGCGAGGGTGACTATGCGCATGTTCGGCTCCTTTTTAGCTTTGCCTATCTTTGCCCAGCTCCTTGACAACACACAAGTCCCCTCGACTTTCGCGGGCGCACCTCTCAGACTAGCCATGACCACCAAAGGATACCCCCATGAGCATGCGCCAT
>Ga0213868_10002229_pt1 | contig 18556 bp, 10 predicted proteins | sample PICome_9_FD_160087 | JGI IMG/M metagenome (GOLD analysis project Ga0213868, IMG submission 160087) | Coastal seawater microbial communities near Pivers Island, North Carolina, United States - PICO127 | ecosystem: Environmental > Aquatic > Marine > Coastal | place: USA: North Carolina...
AGTTGGAATATAAATAAGGAATTTGGGGTTTTGGATGATTCGTTTCATGAGATTTATTCAAGAGCGTGCAAGTAAGATACACGAAATTGATAGGTTTCTAAAACTACTAATAGAGTAAAAGCAAGGTTTTTTCCCAGCCTCCTTGTAAACGTACAAACGACCGTACGTACCACCGTTGACCTTGCTCCAAAAGAATAATTCAAGGTATCTTTTGATGCTGTTGTCGGTAATATGGGTACTGAGTCTTTCCCCAATGCCGATAGGGATACTCCCACGTCATTGCATTCTTCTATTCCTAGCCACTCCTCTTTAACCTTATAATATCAATCTATACGTACTCGTAGCTAGTCTCTATAGATGCTCCTACTTACTTAGCTCCATTCGAATAGTGCTAACTAGGACCATCTCTTTGACGCGTATAAAAACTCTACAGACACCAGACACGTGACATAAAATCTCGTTGTAACAACGAACACTAATACCTGTTATGAATTTATAAACTTTCTAAGCGACATCATCGTCAGTGTTATCATCATCCCCGGATTCAATGGCAGGAAGGCCAGTGTGCTCACGAAGACGAGCGATTTCTGACTTGATGAAATCCATGTCATCGGGGAGAGCAGTCCTTGCATCCTTCATACGCTGACGTCTTTCAAATCCAGCGACAGTGCGTTCCTTAAGTCCTCCCTTCATCCACTTGTACACAAAAGCAATCAAAATTAGACCGAGACCAATTACCACAATGGAACCAAGTACCACGAATCCCTTGGAATCTTGTTCAAACAAAGAAGAGATTCCAAACAAGACAAGAGGCAACAAAACGAATGCAACAAAGATGTACAAAATGGGGAATCCACGCCATACTCTTGTAGCTTTTCCGAGTGCACGTGCCATATTCAAAGGAATATTTCTCATGAATGGCACAGGGTACCAAATGAGTGTACCTGTAATGTTGAAGAAACAGTGACACAAGGCAACATGAAGCGATTCAGTACCATTCGATACAAGTGATGCAAGTAAACCCGTAACAGTTGTTCCAAGATTGGCTCCCAAAGTCAAGGGGAACATCTGCTCAAGACGAAGAGCACCGATACCCACGAAGGGAGTCAAAATGGATGTTGTAATGGAAGATGACTGAACAAGGACGGTAATACCAGCTCCAACTGCAATGGCCAAATATCCATTGATGTTTGTGGCTTTGTAGATGATGCGAGTAGACACTCCCATAAGCATTCTCTGAAGGATAGAAACAAGTCCAATCAAGCAACCAATCAAAATGACCAATCCAAGGAAGAAGCATACTCCTCCGGAAATCTCATCATCCTTGCGAGAAGCTCCATCTTGGAAGAAAGCGGGACACTTTCCGGTATCCTTGTCACATGTGATAAGACCTACTCGAGATGTCTTAGCCTTGACCCCTCCGACGCAAGATACATAGTCGACATTAGGGTGTTCCTCAGTGAAGTTGCAGAATACGGGATAGAATTCCTCGCAGGATCCTCCTTTGGCCACAGCCTTTGTCACATCCTTGCTAGCCTTGAGAATTTTGTTTCCAAGAGGGGCGACAAGCTTCTTGATGGGACCCTCCCAGTCTTCACCTTTTCCTGTACGAGTTTTGGGTAACATGACATCTGTAAGATAATATAAGTATCCAGTGATCAATTCGATAGGGAACAAGATCCCGACAGTCAAGAAGTTAAACATATCGTGCACAGTGGCTCCAGCAAATGCACGCTCAAGTTCATCTCCGTCACCCATGTGTCCCATGGCTACAATCGTATTGGTTACTGAAGTTCCAATATTGGCTCCCATAACCATGTAAATTCCAGCCTTGACAGTCACAGATTTTGCTCCAACAAGAGATACAATGATGGATGTTGTAGAAGAGGACGACTGAATAAGAACTGTACTAAGGATTCCAATCATTAAACCAGCAACAGGGTTTGTTTTGTCACCAAATAGAGCTCCAGCAGTACAACCTCCAAGAACTTTTGCAGCAGTTCCAAGAAGTTCAAGTCCAACCAAGAAGAAGTACAAGAAGAAGAGAACCATTACGAGTCCAATAAAGATAAATCCCCATTCTTGTGGAGTGTGAACACAGCATGTGCGGCAAACTTCACCCCAGGTAGCATCTCCAATCTCTTCAGTTTGCTCCTCGGCGAAGTCTACGTCTCCAAAATGAGTGGAGCCAGTAGGACGTTCCTTGCGGCTGTGAATATCACCGTCGAGATTCTTTTTCTGTGGGTCCTCCTATGTTATGAAAGAAATAGTGAGCTATGAAATTCAAAACGGTCGATCATTGAAATCAGTGCAAGTGAAATTCTTTTATACATACCATTTGATCGTGTCCTTGTTTTTATGATGAAATTATTGGTTTTGTGATTTTTTTCATGTCTTAGATTCTTCTGAGATTCGTATCATAGATGCATGTGACTTTATGCAGATCGAATCTTCTATCCCTCTGGACTAGAGGACTTGGACTAGAGATTCATGTTACAGTGCGTAGACTTGTAGAGGTTTTCGGGACTTTATGCGGATTTCAAAAAAAAGGAAAAGTAAGGCGAAATTTACGACATTCAAGAACATTCTGATTGTTCATTTTATTCAATTATTATACTGGGAATTTCTAACAACTCAAAAGTTTACTTTCTCTTATGGGCTGTGGTGGTTTGTTCTTATGCCTTACTGTAAACTGTAACTTCATAGATTGATAGATTGAACGAATAAATAAATAGATGGAAAACTATCAATCATCAACACAACGTGCAAGATGAATATTGATCATCGAATGCACTTGTTGATCTTTCAGATTTTTCTGTTTCATCTTGCTATCCAGTGTACCGCGTTATCCTCTACAGTACCAAACCACTCTGTTCGCGTTTTTGATCATGTTTTCTCAAATGAGGCATGTCGTGATCTCATGTGTCTTTGCAAAGAACATTCTGAAAGGGCTGCAGAATGTGATGGATCTTCTATTTTTTATCGTGATAAAGGAAGTCCCCTTACTCCTCTTGAAAAGGCAATTGACTCGGTGCTCACTTCCATAGGAGATGTATCGAATATTGTTGAATATTGGAGCCGCGAGCAGTACATTAATATTGATGCACATGCCGATATTGATGAAAAAGGACTGCTGAATGGCGAAAAGAAAATTCAATGTCCCAAGCAAGGTCATATATTATACCTATCAATAGGTAAAGACTTACGAGGGCCTACATTTATATTTCCAGATAAACTTGAAGGTTGGAGCACAAAGAGGGAAACAAACAACAAGAATGTGGAAATGGTCATTGTTCCTGCTTTACAGGGGCGACTGGTTCATTTTGACGGCCGAGCGATGCATGCAGTTCCAAAACCTGTTGACCGTTGGCTCTTGTCCGATGTTGACGAACTCGTACTACGTGAGAAAGAAAACGATGCAGCACGCCGGTGTGACGATGACGAAAACTTAGGAGATTTCATCGACGATGACGATCATCGTCACGTTCTCCTTTTTAACACGTGGGATTACTGCCCGGCTTACGTAGATGATGACCCTGCTTTTCGTATCTCAAGAGGGGGCGACAGTAGTCTTATCTCACGATGGCAGAGAAAATATGGAAAATTCTCAGAGAAGATGATTTGTAATCAGTTTAGTAATTGGAGAGAGGCGGCAATATCGGATAGAACTGAAATAGATCGTGACAATATCCATGATACTGTTGCAATGCGGGTCATTTTGATGGGAAATAAGAAGAGAAGATGCTACCCCAAACCGTATTCGAAGTTATCAGGGTCTTCCATTGAGACAATAAGAAATGCAATGACTGAACTTGAAAAACCATCGCGACTTCTACTGAACAAACAGGGTTAAACACTTTTCTGATCAATTCAAAGTAAATGATTACTTATCACAATCTATCATACCCCTAAAATTTTCTTAACAAATCATCTGTAGTTTCCGCTAGCCACTCCAAGTTGTAAAATTTAGCAAGGTTACTAAGAATCTGTATTTGATTCTTTGTTTCCTCTCGGGGAATGTCCAAACGCAGTTTTTGAGAAGTTTCAGATTGCCTAGCTAGGGATCTTGTTGATACCCTGCTAGTTTTCGCACACCTCAAATCTTGTAACTGATGACGAATACACTTTTGTTCTATGATATCAACCAAACGCCTTTCGATGCACTCCGAATCGAATGGAGTGCCACAATCATCGCAAGTCCATGTGTCTATCTGATTTTCATCTGGAGGTGGAATCACACAAAGATCAACATCACGGCTTTCTTGGCATTCACTGCAAAAAATGTCTGGGAGAATAAAACTGGCACAAGGATTTTCCCACTTAGCTTGATTTGAATATTCTTGAATTCCAATCTGAGCTAACAGACTTTTCTTTAAGTTCTGAACTTCTTTATCAACATCGGGATCAAGTTCAAGCACCACAATAACATTCTTAATGAACTCCAGCGCTGGAGACTTTAACTGTAAATGTGAACCAGGTAGCTGAGGAAAGCTTTCTGGGCCACCTCCATCGCTCAATATCTCTGCTACTGCTCTAGTCAAATCAGCCGACAAATGCTTTGAAACAAGTTTTTTCTTGTACTCTAACAGTTGCTCTCTGGGTAGGAGTTTCTGCTCGTGTTCTCTGTCACTATTTTTATTAAGTAATGCCACTTGCTTGTGATAAATATCCTTAGAAAAGCGACTAACAATAAGCCGGAAATATTCTTGCGAAATTTCGCTAGCTAGATAGTGCATTATATTCCATCCACTGATGGAGGTTGGCGTCACTATCATTCGAGATTCATTGCCATCATTAGCTGGTACTGCAATTTCAAAAGCCCACTGAGCTTCCTCGTCGACGGGCTGGCGATTATCCAGGCGTATCCCACCAAAATTGTGATCGTCAAGAAAAAGAAAGTGCGTGTAGTATTGATTAGGCTGCAAGGTCATACGAGCAAAATCTGTAGACTCTTGATTCGTTAGCCTATTCTGTATTGTAGCAAGCACAAAGTTGACATATTCTATGGCCTCGGATAAATCATTTTTGTTTGTTGCTATTGTGATACGATGAAAAGATGCAGAAATAATTGTGCTACCGAGTCGCTGAAACTCTCCTAGCAACTGACTAAAAGTTCCTTTCATCAAAGAAACAACCATTCTATGAAGAGCAGGATCACTCAAACGTGCCTCAGGTGTACTGATGAGCCGATATAGATGACAAAGTAGTTGATCCGCTACAGCGTCACGATTTGTAGCTGCATCACGGAGCCATGTTTGAATAAGAATGCGAAGAAGGGGCAATGATACAGCTGTCGACATCTCATCTCCTAGGGTTGTGTTGGTACTACTTGTTAAAGCCCCCGATGAACTAGACAATGCCAGTGCCGATCTTGAGTCACTTAATGCTGCAATGGCTAAGTTATGAATATCGATTTCGGCCACGATGCAACGGTACGCGCCTGGGAATCTAATTACAGGACATAAATTATCATCGTCGTCCCCCCATAAAATATTACTATCCATACATGTACTGTCATCTACAGCAGTAAGATTCGATGACCCAGATATAAGAGCCATAGCATTAATTCCAGTATCTGGTGAACCCGCCTTTTCATTCGTCCATAGGAGCGATCGATTTTTTTGAAGAATTCTGGAAAACATGGTATCGTAGCTCATCAATACAGGATCACATCCTAAATTACCAAGAGGCACTTTGGCATATCGCGCGTATTCAATATGCTTAGAAAGTGACTCTGCACCCATGTAAAAGTATGACTCAAGGGAGCGCTGAAGAACCTCCTTTTCCCAATTAATTGATTGCATAGAAGAGCTATGATATGTACCTGGAGGAGGTGGCAAGGATACCAACGGAAAAGAGTTGCAACTTGGGATCCCCTTCCGTAACTGTGTCACACTTTTCGTTGAATTCACCAACAAAAGAGTGGGCCCTTTATTAGCCTGAGCATAGGAATTCAAAACATCTTGCGCGCCTTTGAAAGCGTTGGATTCGCTTTTTACGAAATCCAAGGAGTCAACTTTGCAAAGCGACCCCGATGAAATGACACTATAACCAGAATGCTCTACCTCTTCGGCTTGGTTTTTGAGATGATGAAGAAGCTCAGAAAACATCGACTCACAAATTTTCTTCGAAATATTCTTTTGCCCCTTCTCACCACTTGGCCGCACAATCCAGAGGTAGCACTGAGTAGTCAAATCAATAACTTCATTGTTAGAATCACTATCATTCACAATAAACAAAGACACTATTCCTGTTTGACTTCGGGCATGTAAGCGTTCAAAAAGGAATATTTTGCGAAATGATAATCGCGTATTTAAATATGCGCCTTCCTTTGGAGACTCAATAAATTTCAAATCGTTCAGAGAATATTTACCAGTGGGTTCTTTAGCGGTAGGACTCATTCGGCATATGCATCCAATTTGAATTAGTGATCTAAATAATTCAGAAGTACTCATTTCATAAAGCGATTCGATCATATCTTCATTAGCAGCGGATCGAAAATGTAGTAACCAACTCTGGTTACGGTAAGTTAGCTCAGGCATACTGACTTCGTACAGGAATTTAGCAGATTTGTTATGAGGAAGGTGTTTTTCTACACGCCTCACTGTTAGTTCATGTGTCGACTTTTCAGGTACTTCAGATGCACAACTAACAAAAAACGTGCGATTCAAAGTAATATTCAGTCGTTGCATGTTTCCGTTACTGAGCATGATCCACATTACGAGCTCTCCACTGAAAGAGGATTGACTTCCATCGGATGAGTTTACATCCCTAATTTCCAAAATATGCCACTCTTTACTAGCCAGGGACTGCGAAGCTTCTCGAATGTAACCAGCCATGCTTCCAGAAGCTTTCTTCGGCTTCTTAGAGGGAGAGTCCGTGATTAACGCTCCAGATAAAGGAGGCTTCAACATACCACGTTTGCGCTTTCGACGGTCACTAAAGTTCCACAAGTGTTTTTTACGAATCAACCACTCCTGAAATGTATCTTTCGACAATACAACTCGGTCTGGTGTGACAGCGTGATCGTTTTTAGTTGATAAGGTGACTGCAAGCTCTTCACCTTTATCTTCTTTTGCATTGCTATCGAACTTTCTCCTATTGACGTGCACAGTTGGTCTTTTAGAAATCGGACTGGATTTGTCATCGACCATATCTTCAATGTCCACAACTTTCTTTGGGACTTTCGCAAACATGCTTGTGATGCTTTGTTGTTGGTGTTTATCGTTCAATTTTCGAACAGTCTTTTGGAGCCATTCTGGATGAGGGAGTCTGGGAACCGGGTTTGGGACCCGTTGAAGAGCAGCAGGGATTGTAATAATCTTTTGAATTGTCTTAGCAAGACGATCACGATAATAATCCCAGTCAAGAATGTTCCTTATATCAAAATCTTCGTCTTCCATCCCTGGACTCTTAAGCCACTTCTTTAAGTAATGTTTCATCACAGGTGGTTCAGATTTCCAAATAGCAGTAGGAATCGCACGTTCAGTGACCGGAGCCCCATGCGGTTTTTCTGCAATAATAAATTTACAATTTAAACCTTTGTCTTTGATAATTTCAGCCCCAAGGAATTCACCGAGCCTTCGAGCAGTTGTCTGGGACGTCCCCTTCTGATCTCCGTAATCTTCGAGCTGGCGGCTCATACTTCTATTTTCACTAATAAGATCGAAAAGTTCATCGGTTTCCAAGCTCTCTCCTTGTGTATCCAAAACATCCAGCCAGTAATTAGCAACATCAGCCACTGCATCATAACATTCAGAGAGGCTTTCACCTTCCAAGAAGCGTTCAAATACCTCATTTTGAAACGTTTTAATCAGCTCAAGTTCACCTCTTCGTTTCAATTCGAATCCTTTGAGCTCTGCAAGCGATCCATCAAAATTGAATACTGCATAGCGTTTTTTAAGAAGTTTACCTTCTTCTGTGCTTGATGGAAGTACCATACAGCGATAAGGACCATCGACTTCAAAAAATATGGAACATTCACTCCTAGTTTCATAAATGCGTTTTTCGGGATCAACTAATGTCTGATACTGGTGGTTTGTAAAGTTATTATGTACATCAGCATTGAGCATGATGCATGGGTACTCCAGTTTTAGTGACGACCCAGTCTTTGTCTTGAAGTAAAAGACGTCAGGGAAACTTTGAGGCAAGATACACCAGATTCCATCAGTATCTAGTTCTAAAGGTCTACCAATCTGCTCAACTAAAATTCTAGCCTGAGTGATTAAATCGGCACCAGTCTTTGTCACAATTCCAGCCATTTCCATCGAGCGCCACCTAGCTCCTTTCCTCATTACATATCCATAGAAGCTGTTGAGGATACATTTATGTGCAACCTGCAGAGAGTCATACACCAATTCTTTATCCTCCGCTTCCTTTCTAGACAACGCATCTGTGGCTTCTTTGATCTTCTTTCCCCACACTTTGGTCAATTTCTTCAATTCATATCGCTTATCACGGAAGTTACGAACAGTGTCGACATAAAAATCATTTTCTCGCATACATACAGTGTCCGTTCTTGTTACTTCACTTGTGACTTTCGTTCTTTTGTAAGCATTTTTTGAGTAGTCCTTTAGTCTTTTCGAGATCAGACCAGCCTGTTCTTTTTCGTCAAGCTCATGAAATCCTTTACCATTTTCAAATCGTTCACGTGAAAGCTGATCTTTAGCTCTTTCGTAATCTCCTTTTGTTGCTGGATTATAGTCTCCTCTCCACACCCAGTTCATTTTTCGTTTACAGTTATTTTTAGACTGATTATAATCACAAGCCGCGCAAGTTGAATCGTCCACCATAGCACTAGGTTGCAGTCTGTTGGTCAAAATAATGTTCGGGTACATAGCTCCAACATCGAGATGATATACGTATGGTTTTTCAGTTCGATTAGGACGGTCGCGTAGCATTTCAAGTTGTTCAATGATCTGACATCTAATTTCATCGTAGTTCGTAATAGTATTGCGATCTATTCCTCCTTCAACTTCAATAGCAAAAGTCAAATCTCTGTCAATATTATCTATTAACATTTGAAACGCCGATGGTTTCAGGTCAAATTTATACTCAATATCAGATCTGTACACACCGGTTTCAAGACATTCTACTTTTCCACCAATATATGTTTCTGATTCAAGAAGATGGCCTTCATGAAATTTAGCCAGGGGTTCCTTCTCTTTATTCGGACAAATGATATTCTTTGTACAGGCTTGAACCATTAGCAAAGCTTCGCAAAGTGTTCCACTTCCTTTTCGAAGTACATCCTCTGGTCCCATCGGAATGATAGTGCACAATGAAAATACAAACATATGAACGTACTTCATATACAAGTAATAAGTCGCTACAGCATCGGATACAGAGTAACTAGCCATATGCAAGGGCCGATCACGAGCGAATCGAACCATGTCTTCCGGATCTACTTCAACAGGATCATATCCCAGTTTGTACTTTGTAACGGCCTTCAGACCTTGTGATCCTTGCGGCAAATACGAGTCACGCTTTACCCAACTGAAAGCATCCATATGCACACATGAACGACCTCTATATTCCCCATCAGAATTGGAATCTCCGCCTCCAACTCTTTCTACTCCAATTTCATACTTCAAATCAAGTCCATATACTGCAGCTCTTTGTTCCAGGAATGGCCAATCGAAAAAATCACCGTTGTATGTGACAACAATTTGTGGTCTTAATCTTTCGAACTCGCTGAGAAATCTACGAATTAAATCCTCTTCTGTCAGTTCGTTAAAAATTTTGAATGGGCCTGGATAAGAGGGCTTCGGAGTATATTCAAAATCCTGAATATCGTTACCAACGACATGTCGTGAAATGATAAGGTATCCTTGTCCGTTTACCATGTACGAAATCATGAAAATAGAGTCAACATTTGCATCTGGAAATTTGAGCGGTGCTTTGGTACATTCAATATCAAATGCCAATACATTAGGGTCGGCTTTTGTTTCGATGTCTTCATCTGACAACGTCACACCACAATCATGATGATTGGGTGTGACAGTGTACCATGCACCTGCGCGAATACCCAAATCAATACAAACTCGCACTAGATAGGGAACATCATACTCTCGCATATCCAAAATAAATGTCATGGGATCTACATTACTTTCATTCCAATTAGGTACAGATCCTTTCTGGAGTGCAAAAGTTGGATTTGCTGCAGCCTCTTTTTCTATTTCTTGGTTCTTCTTCACAATGGGCTGAATCTCCTTACGTACATCCATCAGTTGCTGTACTGTGTCAAAAGTGAGTTTCAGCATGGTCCTTCCTTTGGAACCCACTTCTCCCAGGTGATTAACTGCATCCAAGTCATGCTTCTTTACTTTTTCCACTGATTTCAGTCCAAATCCTTCATATCTACGCATTAGATTGGAAATCAAAGACTCGAAAAATACAGAGTCTTCTTCTTCTGAATTCTGAAATATTCCATTTCTTTTTGGTGGATTTGCAAGGAGATAAAAGTATGGATCATACAAAACAGTGGACTTGAAAGTCGACCCATCATTTCCAAGAAAGTACAAATCGATACCCGCACGTTCTGGTCCTGCAGAAGTTGAATCTGGCGCATCAGATGAAGAAGCGGATGAACCCGCTGATGCAATAGTCTAATGGGAAAAGGAATGTTTTTTTTCTGTCAAAAGAGTTTCATTGAACATATACACATGTACATGATTCTTTATATACAAAACTTACCGTTGGGAGTATGTTAAATACCCATCCTCGTCTTGATTTGTGCCCATCCGCACTATGATACGTATACCTACTATACCCAAACCTTTGATCTAGAGCTTCATCTTCAGCTTTACGTTTTAACTTTAAAGCCAGACGTCTTTGAGCACGTTCTTGCTCTTCCGATGGAGTCGGCGCCGAATGAGATGACGAGACTTTGTTTCCAGTCTGTCGTTGGTACCTTGTCGGACCTCTCTTCGTAGCCTGACCAAAGACCCTTGTGTTGGATGACATAGTCTAATGGTAAGTAAGTTTTGGATTTTGAAGAATGCAAGTTGTTTTGAAACCGTCAATGACACAAGCAAGCAAAATACCAAAAGGTGCCAACACACAAAAAATATGACAAGTGTGAGTCTTGTAAACCCGCTCCTTTTCTCGGCGGGTAGCTAAAGGGTTAGGGTTAGGATCAGGTTTGTCTCATTTATGTGTGTGTCGAAATCCTCCAGTGGAAAATGGCCTAGTAAATCGTGATGTGATCGGCATTTTTCAAGAAAAAGATCGCGAATGGTTCTCAACCGTCAAACATACTGTATTCCTCTGTCTCTACTCTATTAGTACTCAAACACTCACCCAGAACAAAGCCTTCACCATGCTTCGAGTTGTAGGAAACGTAGCTTGCAAACCAGCAAGTTTGAGGTTTTCAGCCTTTGCACACTATGGGAATCGGATTCAGAAAGGATCCTCTCTGATCCAGCATCAAAATCGTATGAATCCGACTTTCATGTCGACCATATCAGTTCCATCTCCACCGACAAGTAACCATCCACACAAGGTTTTACCAAATGCCAAAGGGAAACTTATCTACTCCGAAACCGACGAGGCTCCTAGTCTTGCTACTTATTCATTATTGCCAATCCTTACTAAATTTGGAGCTATCGCCAATGTCGATATTGTGCCTTGTGATATCTCTGTAGCTGGAAGGATTTTGGCAACCTTTCCTGAAACGTTGAAGGAAGGTCAAAGAGTGCCCGATAATCTATCTTATCTTGGTGATATTTGTAAAACTCCTGAGGCAAATATCATAAAGCTGCCTAATGTCAGTGCGTCGATCCCACAACTTGAAGCAGCCATTTCAGAACTGCGTGGGAAAGGGTACGATGTTCCACTTTACCCAACGGAACCCAAGACAGAGGAAGAGAAGGATATTCAGAAACGTTATTCCAAAGTGCTGGGAAGTGCCGTGAATCCAGTGTTGCGTGAAGGTAATAGTGATAGAAGAGTTGCCGCGCCTGTGAAAGCATATGCACAGAAGAATCCTCATAAGATGGGTATTTGGAGCAGAGCATCGAGGACTCATGTTGCGCATATGTCCAAGGGAGACTTCTATGGTAGTGAACAGTCTACTACCATGAAGAATGCAACAGATGTTGTGATTGAACATGTAGCTTCGGATGGGACTGTTACTACTTTGAAGAGAAGCACTCCTCTGGAACAGGGTGAAGTCATTGATGCCGCTTGTATGAACGCTTCTGAACTTCGTAACTTTTATGATCGCGAGATTCAAGAGGCTAAAGATTCGGATATTCTCCTTTCTCTTCATTTGAAAGCTACAATGATGAAAGTTTCTGACCCAATCATGTTCGGGCATTGTGTAAGAGCGTTTTTCAAGGAAGCGTTTGAAAAGCATGGATCAGTTCTTGAATCCATAGGGGCGAACCCAAACAATGGTCTTGCCAGTGTCTACAATTCTATCAAGAGCAAGTTGCCAGCAGCACAAGCGGAAGGTATCATCAAGGACTTTGAGGCTTGTTATGAAGACAGACCATGGCTTGCTATGGTGAATTCAGACAAAGGTATCACCAATCTTCATGTACCATCAGATATTATTATTGATGCCAGTATGCCAGTAGTGATTAGGGATGGTGGTCAAATGTGGAATAAGGACAATGAGTTGGAGGATACAAAGTGTCTAATTCCCGACAGATCATATGCAACGATATACCAAGAAATGATTAACTACGTCAAGACAAATGGACAATTCGATGTATCAACTATGGGAAGTGTTGCAAATGTAGGGCTGATGGCAAGAAAGGCCGAAGAATATGGTTCCCACGATAAAACATTTGAAATTCAATCGAAAGGGCACGTATTAGTGAAAGATAAGAACACTGGTGAAGTTTACTTTGACCATGCTGTAGATAGTGGTGATATTTGGAGAATGTGTCAAACGAAGGACGAGCCAATCCGAGATTGGGTCAAACTGGCTGTAACACGCGCCAAAGATTCGGGTAGTCGCACAATCTTTTGGCTTGATAGCCAGCGTGCTCACGATCGTAGTCTCATTGAGAAGGTAGAGATGTATCTCAAAGATCATGACCTTTCCGGACTTGATATTTCTATTATGAAACCAACGGATGCTATTAGAATCAGTATGGAAAGGTGCACTGAGGGCAAAGATACAATATCTGTAACAGGAAATGTTCTCCGAGACTATTTGACTGATCTGTTCCCTATTCTTGAACTTGGGACATCGGCAAAGATGCTATCTATTGTTCCATTGCTTGCTGGCGGAGGCCTGTACGAAACCGGAGCCGGTGGATCAGCTCCAAAGCATGTCCAGCAGTTTGTAAAAGAGGGGCATCTCCGATGGGATTCTCTTGGAGAATATCTTGCAACTGCGGTTGCATTCGAACAGCTTGGGAAAACGGAGGGAAATCCCAAGGCCACTCTCTTAGGTGAATGTTTGAATAAGGCTGTTGGCAGACTTCTAGAGAACAGAAAAAGTCCATCTCGTCGCGTAAATGAAATTGATAACAGAGGAACAAATTTCTACGTGGCACTCTATTGGGCCGAGTATCTTTCTAAAGAAGACCCTGCATTTATTCCTTTATTTGAGCAGCTCTCTAGCAACCGAGCCCAAATCGTTTCTGAATTCAAGGATTGTCAGGGCCATCCAGTTGATCTTGGTGGATATTATCGTTTTGATTACCAGAAGGCCGCTAATGCGATGAGACCCTCTCCAACTCTGAACAAAGTATTGGAGTAAGTTCGATGATACGAAATCGGAAGGAATCTAATGAATTAAAAATACTAAGTGAGTAAGCATATGATGACTTAAATCCTCGTCTGTAAAAGTATTATTCTTATTGTCATCGCCTTCACCGAAAACGATTGTATGTTCATAGAAATCTCTCAATAGAAGACAGTCCAGCTTTCTTTTCTTCAGCTTCTGATTTTCGTTCGTAATTTGGTTCCGTTGGATTTGACTGCGACGATGATCTTTGTTTCGAGACGATTCCAACAAAAAATCCAAAAAGTAAAAATGTTGTGAATACAGAGAACATGACAACCAAATCTGAATGATTTTGAAGTTGAGTTGAATGAGCGTCATCCTGAAAATAACCCAACTCTATTTGGCTGTAAACAGATGGGTATTCTATGGGGATATTGTGCTCAAGTGAGAACCCGAAGTTACCTGTAACCCTTCCTAACAAAGCTCTTTGAATCCAACCATCATCAGCGATACCGCTGTAAATTTCATAATACGAATCGTCATCTTGTAGCCCATTCGAACCTTTGTCATACATGGTAAAGATGTAATCTTTGCCAGAACGCAATTGCACTTTTTCTTCTACGAACGAATGGGCGATTTCACCCATGTATGAGCGAGAACGATGGACTATCCCAGTTTCTTTCTCTGTGATTTGCCAATAATTTTCATCTGGACAGCAGTCAAATTTGAAAGCAATAGTGATGTGGGTGACAATCTTGGAAGATTTGCTCATATCTTTCTATCTATATATGCGAGCGAATCAATTAGCGTATTTTTCAAAAATTTGGGATGTCACGACTTGAAAAGCTCGGTAAAAATGCCAAGACTGGGGGGTACCATCACGCAAGTCATCCAAGAACGAGAGCTTTCGACTTCTCATCTCTCATTTTTTCATTCTCACTTTTTCAAAAAATTAGGTGACGGAGCTTGTTTGACAGCTTCTGTTCCGTCACTGAAAACTCCTCTCCTAATGTTCTGCATGAACTGCTCTGCTAGCATTTCATTGACCGCAGATGTTTTGGATTCTTCATCTTTTCTCAGCCAAATTATTTCTTCCTTTGGCGGTCTAGCAGCATAATCAGGATGTTTGCTTAATTTTTCATCAGCTCCTGGTATGTCTTCTGATACAGTATGCCAAGAAGGGTCAAAATAATGTACCAGCGAGGGATGTCTCAATCGCTCACCCTCAAAATGACCAAGATCAAGTGTGGATCTTTCAAAAATATCTTCTGCAATACCGCCATTACCAATCACGGCGCTCTTCCTAAGAATACCTAAACTTGTGATGCTGACTGGTTTTGAAGCCATGAAACGATACATAGGACGATTAATAATCCCATTCGAGGTGGATAGTAGCATTGAGATAAGCGCCTTACTCTCTTGGGCCAAATGCTCCGTGTAAAGAAGATTATTGTCAAGATTCATACTTTCAATCAGATCTTTGTGGTCTCTCTGCAGAACTTGACCATTAGAATTAATTATAGCCTTCATTCTTTCAACCAAAACATCATTCAAGGCCCCATCTCTGTCTGCAAATGGTAATCCCCATACCATTATACCTCTAATAGTTCCTGCTCTATCCAAGTAGAACACAAATCCAGATCCATATATGGATTTTTGACCATTCTTCGCACCAGACCGAACACGACTTAGTCTCCGCGATTGATTCGTCCACCAAAAGCCATGTGTTGACATAGTTTCAGAGTCGCAATTTCCGACAAACAGTGCATGAATACCCAAGTCAGATAGAGCTGAACGCTCATGTGATACATTCCATAGACGATCAGTTCTGATCACGGGTAAAGATTTAGTCTTTGAGAAAATATTTGTCCTTGATTCTTCATTGCTTATTCGGACCTTTGTTCTTGAAAAGTAATCTTTGGCCATATTATCCGCCGCCAATACTCCAGCAGCTGATGCTTCGACAACACCTTCTCCAGCTACAGTTGCGTGTCCTGTGGTGTGATTTGGATATTTCGCCACAGATCCAGCCGCGTAGACATTAGATGCTGCATTAAGCTCTGAGTTGACTACAATGCGACCATCGTCAGCGTAGCAAGATATGACATGTTGATCTAACGGGGTTAATCTTGACCAAGGTTTGTATGTTACACGAGGCTTTGAAAAGGGCGATGATAATGTTGGTATGGCCGCACATCCAGATTGACCCACTACTCTTGGCGCAACAATCACCAAATCAGCCGTGCATCGTTTAGTCTCAAGAGAATCGAATGACTTGGATAAGAAGACTTCTATATTACCATTTCCGTTCTGACTAGATGTCGCAGCAGATATATATCTCACTAAAGATCTATCTTCACAAGCAATACCATGAGATCTAAGCCGCTTAGAAACAGAGGTACTCAAATATCGAGGAAGTAAGTGACCAAGAGGAGCTGCCCCGCCACAAATCAGACTTATATCGTGACTGTCGGAGTTTCTATTCCGGTGTTTCTTCTGTTGAGCAAGAGATGCAGATGCAGCAATATCAACAGCCTCAAGATCAGATCCCAAGATGCAAAGCCTTGCTCCTTGGGATGCAGCTAAAAGAGCTATTTGTCTGACAGATTGTTTCGGTATCGAGGGATGCTGATGATTTTGCGGTATTATGATTCCATCTTTTATCAGATTCTGCAGTGAATATATTTGTGTGCTACGCAGTTCTAAAATTCTATCGGCAGCTCTTTCATCAACTAGATTGACGGGAGGAGGAGCCCCTCGAACGCCAGTAGCAATTAGAATAGAATGCTTAAACCGAATTCTATGAATGCTGCCATCTGATGATAGTATATCTATAGTCTGTTGGGAATGATTGAATCTGACAACATTTCCTTGTTTATATATGACTGATGACGATTGGGAAATATCCTGAAGATATGGATCCACGCAAACTATTCTAGCCTTCGGGCATTTCGTCTCAAGATGACGAGTTGCTGCGTTGCCGGCGTTTCCATTTCCAATTACAACGAAATCAACTTCCAAATTAGCTTTATCGCTGTCATGAAGAAATAGCTTGTGATTTCCCACTCTATTCATCGCATCACAACTTGAATTATCGGCTGGAATGCAAGCTAATATAGTCGCAGAACCAAACACTAGCGCTGTCAAAGCAGCTGCGTATCGCTTATCCAGAAAGCTGTGATTTTTGAATGTTTGTTCAACACATAAGATATCAACAGAAGGGATAAGGCGTTTAAACAAGTTCAGTCTCGCAAAATTTCCTAGCCGACCAAACATAACCAAGCTAGGAAACGTCTTCTGAATCTACCTTTTCGAAGAGAATCAAAAGTATAATTGACTGAACAATTGAACCAATAAAAAAATATGCCAAATACAAAGTTGTCACTTGTCTCCCTTGTTCTTGTTTCTTGTTTCTTGTCTCTTTCACTGTGAGTCACAAAATTCCTCTTCTCCCACTACCTCAAAGCGGATAAAGTTTTTGAAAAGCTCTGTTTGATGAATGAATCAATCTACGTTGGACCTCTCCCTCTAGCTCTAGCGAGAAGGAAATCAAACAGGGATATACATCTTACAACTATAAAAATGATTCTATACAAAATTACATATATTCAACTTTCGGTTTTTCAACACTATACACCTTTTCGAGGTATTCAATGATAGCACTGCTCTCAAAAAGTTGAACATCATGGTTAGGATCTTCAAGGAATGGAATTTGAAACCTCCCGGTCTTTTCAAACATTAACTGGCGATTGGGACTGCCCCGTGGACAACTCTTTTGTATGTATGAGATGTCCAACTCGCACAAAACTTCTTTAACGAGTTTTGAATAGGGCGAACCCTCACCTGACCACAAGATCAAAGGTTTCTCTGGGGGGTCTGAGCTTCTGACTTTATTTCCTCTACCTATTCGGAATAAAAGCCCAACCCCAGCCGTCAAAGGTGTAAAAGGACTCGTTAGAGAATCAGGAACTTCACCACATCCGTACAATCTCCAAAGGTATTCAATGATATCATTCGACTCAAACATTTCGACACCTGTATTTGGATCGATCATAAAAGGAAACGTCGCCATCTTCCCATATTTATCTTTAATTTCTTTACGCCACGTAGATCCTTGTGCACATGGACGAAATTCGACATCAAGTGAAAGTATTGAAACTGCTTCTCGTACCTTTCTGCAAAAAGGACAGCCTTCGAACTCATAAATTATCACTGGACCGCGATTCATAACGGGCGTGCTATCTCGAGCGCATGTTTCACTCAATTGATAATTACCTATTCTAGCGAATGAATATTTGGTATCATCTCTCGGCACAATGTTAATTTTATACCCTTCCGCAAATGACCCACTACCTCGGCGAAAGATGAAGGGCATAAATGCAGTAGCTACATCAAGAAACTGCTTAGGCTCAGTGTAAAGAACTTTTGGCTCTAAAGATGATTCTAGATTGAGGCTTTCCAGAAAAGGCTGGCCTTTTGATGTATCAACAAGTTGTTGTTCTTGTTTCGGCAAAAAAGGATTTCGAAGAGAAGTAAAGGCTGAAACTGATGAAGTTTTGAAATATATTGCTACAAACAGAAAAGCTGAGATCCTTCTTACTTGATGCATCGTTTCCGTGTAATGTTACTTTGTTAAGTTGGATGTGTTTCCTAAGAATGTTCTAACTAAGTAAGTAATGCATAACAGTCTCAATGAGGATGACGGTACGTGGTGAGTACGTGTTTTTCGCTCTCATTACTAAGTGTTTACTGGTTACCAATTCTAAAGAGAGGGCCAAAAATCGCCAGTAAACTCTAAAACAAAAAATGACAAATATGCATTGCTCTAAAGAGACTGTTTCATTAAATCAACTACAATTCAATCTAAATCAT
>Ga0213868_10002230_pt1 | contig 18556 bp, 13 predicted proteins | sample PICome_9_FD_160087 | JGI IMG/M metagenome (GOLD analysis project Ga0213868, IMG submission 160087) | Coastal seawater microbial communities near Pivers Island, North Carolina, United States - PICO127 | ecosystem: Environmental > Aquatic > Marine > Coastal | place: USA: North Carolina...
TGGCCGGTAGCGGGCGCAAGCGGGACACCAAGTGGCCATTCCCTTCCAAACCGTCAAACGAGCTTTGGATTGAGGCCCGAGCGGGAAGACTGCCTTGCCCGGGAGAGACTTCTGTTTTGATTTCACATTCCGGCGGTAGGGTTTACGCTCCTCGTCCCCCCGCTCGTCGACAGTCAGCCACTCTCCTTGCTTGACTCGACTGACGATGGATTTCCTTCCAGACGGCCACTTTACAATCACCTCGTCGACCTCTTCCCAATCGCCCAATCCAACAATCATAACAGCGCTATTTTGTGAACCATACCCTTGACCACAGCGGTGCTCTCTCTCGATCCTCTCGTCTCCCTTCCTAACTTCAACCCGGGCGCCGTATCCATCACGATTGCTCCAATCTGATGCGGTAGCGGTTCGATTACCTCCCTTGAAAGAAAGGGCGATAAAATTACCGCTCCGACCTTCATCACCCATTTCATTGTGAAAGAGCCGTGTCAGCGGATTCATGGCATTGACTGAAACGATGTCACTCCAACCGTCCCGGTCATAATCAAAAACGGCAAAGGCTCGGCTATCCGATTCATCGTCCAAACCGGAGAGACCAGACTGGTCTGAAAAGTTCGAATGATTTCCGTCATTGAGGTAAAGCTTGTTTCGCTCGTGCCCACTCAGAGAGTGGACCCGAAGTTTACCGTCCACCATTTCATCACCCGCTTCGACACGGGCGTCCACTAAGTTATCGACGATCCCGGTTTGGGGGTCGCGATCCCAAGCTTCAGATTTACTAATTTCCCCTCCGATATTTTCGTCCTGCCGCACGACCGTGCGCCAAAGATTACTTCACAAATCAATATCCGATTCAAAAGAACGCGGAGCGGTGAAATAACCACTCAAGACGTGAATATCGAGATCCCGATCGTTATCGATATCCACAAATTGGCCACCCCAAGACCAACCAGACCTAGCAACAGGGATCCTTGAATCTCCATATCCTGCAAGCTGTTCGAACTTCCCCTCATTCTGCCGGTAAAGAAAATTACCCGATGCCGCCTCAACAAAGCGGGGGTCAACTTCTGCGAAATCGCCTAAAACTCGCTGTCCAGCTTTGCTAAACATATTGGTGACAAAGAGATCATCCTTCCCGTCACCATCGTAGTCCCCCCAGCACGCTCCCATTCCAAAGCCCATTAGGTCCAAGCCAGCTTCAGAGGCGATATCGACGAAGCCTTCTTTGCCATCATTGCGAAAAAGATGATCGACCGCCCAGTCGTTTGCCACCGCAAGATCAGGATCTCCATCTTCATCAAAATCTCCCCACGTTCCTTGAAGGGAATTTTTCCAGCTACTAATCGAGGAGTCAGAATGAACTCTTTCAAACTGGCCGTTCCCCATATTTTTAAGAAGCCAATTAGGAGGACCCGTTTGATTTAGGTAACCCCCGTGAGTTTCTTGACGCGATTTTTGATACTTCTGCCGGAAGATCCTTGCCTCCTTTGCCGTGAGATATTTCGCACACCAATCAGTTCCTTCCTCTCCTACAAACCCAGGGATACTTCCGGTCAAATTTCCCCTCCGATAGGTCGTAATATAAAGGTCAAGTAGGCCGTCTCCGTTATAATCTGCGGCAGCGAGAGAAGTCGCCAAAAATGGCAGCTCCGTCTTTTTCTGTTCGACGATCCGAAACCAACCCTCGGTATTCTCAAGATAAATCATTCGCTCGATACTCCTCCCGAGCATCAGATCTGAATCTCCATCATTGTCAAAATCCGCAAATATTCCGCAGGTGGAATTACCAAGGAAAGAAAGCTCGAGATCAGAAGCCTTTTCCACAAAAGTTCCATCACCTTGGTTGTGCAGGAGTAAATTTTCACCCAGACGAACCATGATATAAATATCGTCCCACCCGTCATTATCGACGTCGACCACCGAAACCGCTGGCTTGAAAACCATTGCAATGGGTTCAAAGTCTTGCGTAGGCACCATTTTTTTATTGGTGCTGTAGTGGTAACTCAAAGCCCTTCGATGTTCCGATTGCGTGACACGACGACGGGTCGAGAGATCGGGTAATGCTTCGACTAAGCGATCGCGAAAGTATTTGCGGGATCTCTCTGGCTTATCAAGATCTCGAATCAAGGACCAATCGGCCATTTCGTAATGACCATCCTCTCTGGACCAGAGGACCCGATAAGAAGAGTAGCGCTCTTTCCATTTTTTGCTCTCGGTCCGAACTACCGCCTGAAACGCGACTTCAGCCACATAATCGTCTTGTTTTTCGGACAAAAACTCCCCCTTCACAATTTTTAGAGAGGCGCTGTCAAAAAAATCAACTTCATCGGTCCACACGCCCACTAATTTTTTCAGGGAAACTGAAGCTGAAGTCGGTTCACTGAAATTCTTTAGATCCCGGGTGATTTCTTTGAGCTCCTTTGTAAGTTCCAAAATGAGCTCCTCACTAGCGACAAGTGCAGGAACTCGCTCAGAAATCTCATCACTTAAAGAATCCTTGGGATCTTTTCCCCTGAGAAGGAAAAAAATCAACCCGATCACGATGATCATACCGCCAAAAATTAAAATAGACCATCTCATCAGGTTTAAGGAAACAACTTAAGATTTTCACCACAATGCTCAATTTTAAAAAAATCCGAACTAAATTTGCTATTGCATTCTGATCAAGAGCTAGATAATAACTTTTCCGATGAATCAAAAACTTGCAATCCTGGTTGGCTTATTGGTGCTTCCAGCTCCTGGGGCGGTCCTATGGAACATTGGTGCTGACGATCAGGCCCAAGATGGTGAGGGCGATGCCGCTCTAAACGATCCTGCCTCTCTCAACGGCGTAGTATTCAATGTCTCAGGGGTTCGCGAATCTGGCAGGCAGGATCTTCCAGGCAATCCTGCAAACACCGGTGGAGCAAGTGGCAACGCCGATCGGGATATTGATGATGATTATTATTTCGCGGGGGTTTACACTACTGCTGCCGGAGATTACACACCCGTAGGAACGGTCCTAGCGAGCGAATCATATTATGACCGTGCATTTACTGGCGGAGATCCTAATATGCGCTGGCACTTTAATGTTCCTGAGACAGTAGGGGCGAGCGACACACTTACCTTCTCCATCGATTTTCACAACCTCAGTGAAACAACTCCAGCTGACAGCTCTAGTTATGATATGACGTTTTGGGTCGATGGCAATCAGGTCGGTGACATGCAGGCTCACTCAGATGCTGACCTCAATGCAGCGCAAAGCTGGGACTTCTCTCTCAGCGATTTAGGTGGAGTTTCACAGAAAGGCCCTGGTTTTGACCACTACGTCGAAGTGAGAAGCACCCCAACTGGCAGCGCCCGTTGGGCTAGCCTTGACTACGTCCAACTTGAGGCCAACGAGAATGCTATTCCCGAGCCATCTTCGAGCTTGCTCCTTCTTGGAACTGTTGGTTTCTTCTTCTTCAGACGTCGGGCTTAGGACGGCTTTAGTCGGTGACACCAATAGTCATCGTTAAAATCAAAAAATTTTCCCATCGAGGGGGTTCTGTCGGGACCCCCTCGATTTTTTTTGTCTACCGCTCAAGCTTAACCCAACGTATTCCATTCCTTTGCTATAGATTACACCAAGTGCTAAAACCGTCATCAACTTGAAACGTTTCATTGGAAGGTCAGCTTTAAAAACAAAGATACATCCCATTAAAAAATAATTTTTATCTTGTCGTTAGTTTCGGTATCGCCACCGTATGGGGATGTCACTTAAACAAATCATCTTAATTTTTGGTGCCTCTCTGTTCTCATATTCTGCGCCTGCTGCGATTATTTGGAATATCGGAATTGATGATAATGCCCAAGATGGCGAGGGTGATGCCGCTCTCAATGATCCAGCAACGCTGAATGGCGTAGACTTCAATGTCTCAGGGGTTCGAGAAAGCGGACAACAGGACCTTCCAGGCAACCCGGCTAATATTGGTGGAGCAAGTGGCGATGACGCCCGTGATGTGGATGACGACTACTACTTTGCTGGAGTTTATACGACGGCAGCCGGCGATGGCGGATACGAACCAGTGGGTGTCGTTTCGGAAAGCGAGTCTTACTACGATCGGGCGCTAACAGCCGGTGACCCAAATATGCGGTGGCATTTTAATTTACCCGAAACCGTGGCACCAGATGACTACTTCACATTCACTATCGACTTCCATAATCTGAGCGAAACTAATGCAGCAGACATCTCAAGCTACGATCTCACATTCTGGGTCGATGGAAAGCAAGTCGGAGAAATGCAGCCCCATATGGATATTGATCTTCCGACAGCACAAAGCTGGGACTTTGACTTGGATGACCTAGGCGGCATCGAAAAGGTTGGTCCTGGATTTGATCACTACGTTGAGATAAGAAGCACTCCCACCGGCAGCGCCCGCTGGAGTAGTCTTGACTATGCGCAGTTGGAAGTTTCATCCGAACCCAAAGTCGAGGATGACCCAAACATTTCTGCGGCAAACGCACTTAACTTTGGTGACATAAAGGTGGGAGGCGAAACTGCGACCGAAACCATCGTTTTTACAAATACAGGCCAAGCACAGAATCTAGTCATCAGCGAGCTCACCCTTGGAGGTGAGCGTCCAGACGCCTTTTCCTTGAATGCCCCCGACCTTCCCCTCGTCATAGCGCCTGGAGCCGAAGCACAAATCGAGCTTTCCGTGACCCCTGGAGACATCGAAGAAAGCGTTTCGGCTGAGTTAATCGTAACTTCCAACGACACCTCCGATGGAGAAATCATCGTGCGGTTTGGCGCACGGTTCTTTGTGCCCTTCGGTAACGAAGGAACCTTGTGGTTCGTCGGAGTTGACGACGACGGTCAAGACGGGGACGGTAATGCTAGCCTCAACGATCCTGCTTTCTTTAATGGAGTCGATTTTTTCGCCTCAGGGGTCCAAGAATCCGGGGAAGACATCTTGCCAGGAAACCCTGCCAATACTGGGGGAGCTGGTAATAACCGTGATGTCGATGATGATTACTACTTTGCAGGCAGTTACAACACGGTCGTTGACGGAGGTGATTACACTCCTGTTGGCGACGTAGACGTCAATGAGAGCTACTTTGATAGGGCCTTAACGAATGGAGACCCCAATATGCGCTGGCACTTTAATGTTCCAAGAACAGTTGGCCCAAACGACGCCTTCACCTTTACGGTTGATTTTTATAATTTAAACGAATCAGACCCAACAGTTGAGTCAGGTTATGATCTCACCTTCTTCGTCGATGGTAAACAGATTGGAGAAATGCAACCCCACTCCGAAGTAGATTTTAGCGCCGCTCAGAGCTGGGATTTCACCCTCGATGATTTGGGAGGCACCGCAGAACTTGGAGCCGGTTTTGATCACTATGTGGAAGTCCGAAGCACTCCGACCGGAAGCTCTCGTTGGGCAAGTCTTGATTACGCTAAAGTGGACATAATCGCCGGAGCAAACCAGGACCTAATTATTACCGAACTATCAGTCGATCCAGACAACAACAACGTAACCTTCAGCTTCCAAGCAAAGGTCGGACTCATCTATGCTGTTGATCGTAGCACGACGCTTCGCTCTTCCGGGGAACCTGGGGGATGGCTAGAAATTAATGATTCTCTGGTGGCTCAATCCGAGATCCAATCATTCACTGATCCCGGCGCAGCAGCAGACAACGCCAAATTCTTCTATCGCGTCCGTGTTGCTGAGGAGTAGCCTCGTCTTCAGACGCTGGGTTTATTAGAACCTAGTAAAATGATTCTTTCAAAAGCCGGATCGTAAAACGCGATCCGGCTTTTTCTCTTCTCATTGGAAATCTCTTAACAAAGGCATTGTTACCAACCCTGTAATTCCCCCACTCTTCCAAGGATACTGATCCCGTATTTCCCTTTCTTGCTTCCCCCCTTGGCGAGATGCTCTTTCACCAGCGGCAAGACCGGCTCCCCCATCCAATCGAGGATGTTGTGGAGCATCATCTCGTTTTTAGTGGTATTGAAAAGAAGGTCCTCCAAGCAAGCTAAGGCATCATCGGAGTCACCCAGCTTAACCAGGCTCCAAGCTGCCATCATACGCACTTCGTGACAGTCGTCCTTGAGAGCACGTTTAAGGGTTGAATTTGCTGAGGCCGCATCTTTCTCGAGCAAATGAAGACCCACAATCCCCCACCACCGTATTCCTTCGTCCTGATGGTTCATAGCCTTTACAAAATCATCGAGATTCTTCGCATCACGAGCCAAGGCCTTGTCGGATGCGTCGAGATACGCCTCTAAAGGATAGAGTTTCTTGTTTCGCACCATCTCATAGATCGTGATGCCATTTTCTGCAGCACGGCGCATCCGCATTGCTTCAGGAAGAAGTCCGGAATCAAAAAGCTCGAGCTGTTTTTTACGCAGCGCCGCTTTAAGTTCGGCGATTCTGGCCTGATACTTCGGCTCGTTGATAAGGTTTTTAACGTTATCGAAATCGCTCTCATTGTCATAAAACTCCTCGGATACGCGGGGACGGAAAAAACGTCCGGTCACTTCATCGGTCTTACCTGCACGGTGATGCTGCTCCCACGCTGGCGTCGCGGGAGCTTTCCAGAGATACGCCAGATGCTGACCGGCAGGCGCATAGGGCATGTAATTTTTGTGATAAGCAAATCGCTTGTCGCGCATCAGGCGAACGTGATCAAGACGCTCGTCAGCCCGCTCGCGGAATCCTAAGTGATGCTTCGGCTCAGCCTCCGCCCCTTTCCCAAAAAAGACTCGACCCTGAAAACTTGAGGGGATCTCGGCGCCAGCAAGGCTCAACCAGGTCTTAGGCATGTCCACGAAGCTCACAAGGCGCTCCACCGTCGACCCAGGTTTATCGGCAGGATATAAATCTTTGTATTTCTCGGGAATCCGCACAATCAGCGGACAATGAACTCCGCTGGAATAGAGAAAACGTTTACTTCGCGCCATAACCCCACCGTGGTCGGAATTATAAATGATGATCGTATCCTCATAGAGCCCATCCTTTTTTAAGGCCGCGATGCACTTAGCAACGTCGCCATCCATTCGCTCCACGGCGTCAGCATACTTAGCATAGTTTTTCCGAATTACTGGAAGATCAGGATGATAAGAAAAGAGAGACATTTTCTCTGGGTCATTCTTCAACTGGTTCACGGCGCCATGCGCCTTACTCTCGTGACTCGTAGTGGTATTGTAGACGCAGAAAAACGGCTGCCCCTTTTTTCGGGCCTGCCAACCGTAAGCGACGCGCTTTTTCCTGCCTCCCTGTTTCCCCAAGTCCCAAGCCGCATAGTCATCCCGACCCCCAATATTGTAGTCGGTCTTCCCGGGATTCGAGGTGTGATATCCAGCCTTTTTCAAAAGATCGGGGTAGTATGGGATTTTATTATGTGGAATCTCATTCCGGCTCCGCATCGGCTGAGTCCCATTAGAGATTCCATACATTCCCGTAATCCAACAAGAACGTGTGGGGGCGCAAACCGCCGCGTTATCAAAGCAATAAAGGTAGCGAAAACCCTCCTTGGCCAATTGATCAATCGCCGGAGTCTTGGTGTTTTTTCCACCATAACAGCTGATCCAAGAAACCCCATTATCCTCGCTGGTAATCCAGAGGATATTGGGCTTCTGCGCTGCCTTGGCCACGCCCAAAATAGAGCCTAGAAAAAGGAGGCCGATCGTAATTCTCTTTCGCAAATTCATCGGGGCTTTATACGCATCGCCATTCCCAAATCAATCAAGGCGATTGATCATCTCTTTTATTCTTCCAGAAATCGTAAGATAGAGAAGATTAACGGAATCAGAAAACAGCCTAAATCCGACAGACTCCTTCGAACCTTTGATACTTAGCAGCGGGAGGCTTGTCTAAATTTCGCGCTTCCTTCATCGTGATGACACAATCCAGTGAGAAGCATTACAGATGATGAGCAAAACCAACCATGAATCGAAACTAGTCAGCTCTTACCAAATTACCCCTTCCCCTGTGGATTGGCGTTTGGTTCACGGTTGGATTCTTTTTATGAGCCTGTTTGGCTCGATACTTCAAGCCGGGGAGAAACCGAACGTGCTTCTCATCTTGGTCGATGATCTGAAACCCATCATGGGGTGTCATGGCGATACCTTGGCAAAAACACCAAACATGGACGAGCTCGCTGCCAGCGGGATGCGCTTTGACCTCGCGTATTGCAATCAGGCTGTTTGCGCACCATCACGATTTGCATTGATGCTTGGCTCTCATTCCACTTCGACCGGTCTCTACGGTCTAGGGAGCCATCTGAGAAAAACTTGGCCGACCGCCGTTACCATACCACAGCATTTTGCAAAGCATGGCTATCGGACCGAGTCTCTTGGGAAAGTCTATCACATCGGCCATGGGAACAAGGGTGATCCGGAATCGTTCTCAGTCCCCCACTTCAAGGAAAAGGTCATCGAATACGTCGATCCCGCATCAAAGCCGGAAGACGGACTAACTCGCGAGGAGGCCATGTTTCAAAACCAACCGTCTCCCCCGGGAGGAATGAACAAGCTTCCCCGGGGAGCCGCTTTTGAGTCCCCCGATGTCGAGGACGACGCCTACGCCGACGGTCGAGTCGCCGCGGAGACCATCAAGCGTCTTCAGGCAGCGAAGCAAAGGCAGGAGCCGTTCTTTATCGTCGCAGGTTTCGCGCGGCCCCATTTACCGTTCTCAGCACCCAAAAAATATTGGGACCTGTATGATCCTCAAAAGTTCAAACTAGCAGAGAACTCTGATCTCCCGGAAGGCTCACCCAAGGTGGCTCAAAAGCGCGGCGGAGAAATCCGGAACTACTTCCCGGTTCCCGACAAAAACGATCCCGCACTGATCACTAAGGAACTGGCCCGCAAACTCATTCACGGTTACTACGCCAGCACCAGCTACGTCGACGCCCAGATTGGGAGGGTGACCGACGCACTTGAGCGTCTCAATTTAGCTGATGACACCATCGTGATCCTCTGGGGCGACCACGGTTTTCATCTCGGTGATCTCGGGATCTGGACAAAGCATACCAACTACGAGCAGGCCAATCGTATTCCGATCTTGATCTCCGCCCCTGGTGTGACCCAACCAAATTCCTCGACCCGCCAATTGGCGGAGAGCGTAGACATTTTCCCAACTCTGGCCGAGTTGGCCGGTCTTCCCACACCAGCAGGGCCACAGCCGATTGATGGCGTGAGCCTCGTGCCCGTGCTGAAGGATCCTGCTGCACGAGTTCGCGACCATGCATTCCATGCTTATCCCAAAAGAAAAATGGGCCGCGCCATCCGCACCGAAAGATTCCGTCTCGTAGAATGGAAACAACCCGGTGCCCCGCGTAAGTCAGCAGAAATCGAACTTTACGACTACCGAGAAGATCCTCTCGAGACAAAGAATATAGCCATGGGAAAACCGGCTGAAGTGAAACGCTTACAGGAGATTCTGGACCGTTACCCCGAAGCGGTTGGCCGTGACGGCAAGCCGGTGAAAAAAACAAAATCTGATAAGGGCAGTTAGCTAAGACAAGCGCCTTCCACAAAAGAAAATCCCCCTCTCTTCCCCAGCCAGATCATTCCAAAACCGATTGATTGCCCCCCTTTAAAGGGCGCCTCTTGTCGTTACCAATCAACGATTCCTTTCGATAGATCTTCCGTCTTACTTGTCGTATTGTCCTGTCTGATGCCCAAGGTTTTCCTCCTCTTATTTCTCGCGCTCATCCCCATCAGTTCAACCTGCGCTAGCAATCAATTGCGGGTCCTTTCCTATAATGTGTGGTATGGCTTCACCAAAGTCCCCGAGCGTAAAAAGAACTTCCTAAATTGGATGAAGGCTCAAAACCCAGATATCGTCTCGCTACAGGAGCTAAATGGATACACCGCAGATAAATTGAAGGCCGACGCCGCAGCTTGGAGACATCCTCATACGGCGATTCTCAAAGAAAGTGGGTTCCCTACCGGAATTACCTCGCGCTTCCCGATCGAGGAAGTCCGCCGTTTCCGCGCGGGCTTCCATCACGGCTTGCTACGCGCACGCATCAAGGGAGCCTACTACTACGTGATCCACCTCCACCCAAGCAACTGGGAGATACGCGGGCGCGAAGCCGACCTTATTTTGGCAGATATCGCGAAACTTCCAAAGGACGCACAAGTTGCCTTGGTTGGTGATTTTAACACCTTCTCTACCAACGATGAAAGACACTATATGAAGACTAGCCTCGAGCCCTTCTTCGCGGCTCGCGACACCAAACATAAAGAAAAAAATCTGCGAGATGGCAAGTTGGACTACTCCGTGATTAGGAAGTTTACCGCTGCTGGGCTGGTCGATCTGGAGCACTCAAAACGCAAATCTGGATACCGCTTTACCGGAAGCTTCCCGACAAAAATTCAAAAACTGGGCGACCACGGGGAAGAACGACGCCTCGACTATGTATTTGCCAGCCCTTCTCTCGCCAAGCGAGTGACCCGCGCGGAGATCATTGCTGACGACACAACCTGGATCTTATCAGACCACCTCCCGATGATCGTTGAGCTCACCCATCAGCAGAGACCAAAGGACGAAAAGTGACAGGGAGCCTAAAAACAAACCAAGATTCTCATTGCCTGCTCGCAATTCAACCATGAGGGTAGGAGCACATGTCAGAGATAAAAATTGATGCAGACGCCGCACGGGAGGCCTTGAAAAAGTTGAGTCCCCGACTTGGCCTAATCATTCCCGCAATCATCGTGCTTGCAGGAGCCTTTACCAGCTACTTCACAGTCCCAACCGATTCAGAAGCAGTGGTCTTGCGCTTTGGGAAATACAACCGAACAGCAGCCCCTGGTTTAAACTTTAAATTACCCTTCTGGTTTGAAACCAAAGAGATCATTCCTGTTGACCGCCGCCTAAAGATGGAATTTGGATATGGAACCGCAGGATCTACGAACCCCTTCCAGACCCGCCCCAAAGAACACTACGAGGAACAATCAATGATCACAGGTGATAAAAATGCCGCTGCTGTGGAGTGGGTCATCCAGTACCGTATCAGTGACCCAGAAGCGTATCTTTTCAAAGTTCGTGATCCCGAAGAAACGATGCGGGATGCCTCGGAATCAGTGATGAGGGAAGTGGTTGGTGATCGAACCGTCGACGAGGTTATTACGATTGGCCGTGAATCAATCGCAACCGACGCCCTAGTCAAGCTTCAGGAACTCGTCGACTCTTATGGGCTCGGTTTAAAGATTGATCAGCTCCAACTGAAAAACGTAAACCCACCACGGCAGGTGCAGGCATCCTTCAACGAGGTGAACCAAGCACAACAGGACAAGGCCAAGCAAATTAACGTCGCAAAGGGACTATACAATAAAGCTGTCCCAAAAGGCGAAGGTGAAGCGGATCAAAAAATCAGTGCCGCGGAAGGTGAAAAACTTCAGCGAGTCAACGAAGCCACCGGTGATGCAGAGCGCTTCTTGGCTCTCTTCGAAGAATACCAAAAGGCGCCAGAGATTACCCGTCAGCGACTCTATCTAGAAAAAATTCAGGATGTTCTACCCCGGCTTAAAAACAAATTTATCATGGATGGAGAGGCCAGCAAACCGCTGCCCCTTCTCGACCTCAACAACGCATTAAACGGAAAGGGAGGCGCTCGATGAAAAAAGCGTTTGGATTTATAATAGCAGCCTTGGTTCTCATCGTTTTGCTCTTCGTTACTGGAACGGTTTATACCGTCAGAGAAGGTCAACAAGTCGTCCTAACACAGTTTGGAAAGCCGAGCGGAACCATCACAGAAGCTGGGTTACATTTCAAGTTACCCTTCATCGTCAAGGTCAACGTGATCGAAAAGCGCTTTCTGGCTTGGGATGGCGAAAGCGCGCAAATGCCAACCCGAGACAAGACCTACATTCAGGTTGATACCTTTGCCCGTTGGAAAATTTCCGACCCTCTCCTTTATTTTAAGACCTTACGGGATGAACGAAGTGCCCTCTCACGTCTCACCGATATTTTGGGGTCAGAAACTCGAAATGCGGTCGCCAAACACGATCTCCTTGAGGTCGTACGATCCACTAAAGACCGTAAACCAGAAAGAACTGATTTGCAGACCGAAAAAGAAGCCGACTTTGAACCCATCAAAATCGGCCGCCGCGAAATCGAAAAGAATGTTTTCGAGATCGCAAAAACCAAACTAGAGGACATCGGAATCGAGCTCCTCGACCTTCGTTTCAAGCGAATTAACTACAACCAGTCCGTCGCACCACAAATCTATGAGCAAATGATTTCTGAACGCCAGCAGATTGCCGAACGCTTTCGTTCCGAAGGAGCAGGCGAAGCGGCTCGGACGATGGGTAAGATGGAGAGGGAAGTGAAGCGGATCGAATCAGAAGCCTATCTCAAAATTCAGTCAATTCTTGGCGAAGCGGATGCCGAATCGACCCGGATCTACGCCGAAGCCTATGGCGGAACTCCCGAGCGGGAGAGCTTTTACGAGTTTGTTAAAACATTAGAAGCCTACGACAAAATACTCGACGAAAACACAACCGTCATCCTCTCGACTGATTCCGACCTCTTCAAGCTACTAAAAGGCTCAAAATCAAAATAAGGAGTATTTTACTCCACCCATTATTTAAAGGATGGGTGGGGTGTCTTTCCCCTCCGGCTAGGGCTAATTACTCGTGCAAAAACGGCTCGTCTCCTAATTCGAGTCTTCAATGCAAAACAGATGGCGCTCACCACGGATAAACAACTGATTGTCGATCGGAGCTAGAGTTGCGTCGACTCCTTCATCGAGTGAATTTGTGGAAATAATCTCGAGCTTCTTGCTATCTTTAATAACCACAGTCGTTCCACTTCGTCCAGTAATGTAGACCCGACCGTTCGCAGCGACTGGAGAAGCATAGAGAGTCGAGAGACCTGGAATTCTTGCAGCCGTATAATAGGCATCACCAGTGAGAGGATTCACACATGAAAGTGAGGCCGACTTGGCCTTGTGCATATAGAGAAGCTTCCCAGACAAAAGAGGCGAAGCGAGATCGGGCGTATTCTTCTCCCAACTCCACGCGACATTCTGGGTGCCCTTGAGGTCGCCTCGTCCGCCGAGACGAAACGCCCCACCGTAGGATTCACGGAAGCCACTGGCGACAATAACGAGATCATTGATAGCCACCGCAGAAGTGACCGGTCTTTGGGCTTTCCCAGCAATGCGCCATAGTTCCTTGCCTGTTTCGAGCCCATAACCACGAATACAGGTCTGACCATTCATCACGACTTGCTTGGCACCACGATGCTCGACGACAAAAGGGGTGCACCAGTTGGTCGGCTCGTCCCGCTTAGTCTGCCAAATCGTTTTGCCAGTGAGGCAATTGAGAGCATAAAGGGAAGAAGGCCCTTCATGGTCCCATGGCACAAGGATCTTGTTGCCTTCAAGAGTTGGAGAACTCCCCTCACCAAAAGCGTTACGAGTGTCCATCTTTCCAAAGTCATCACGCTTCCAAACAAGCTCACCATCCATGGTGTAGCAGTAAAGCCCGCGAGAACCGAAGTGCGCATAAACATGCTTGCCATTCGTGCAAGGTGAGGCGGAAGCAAAACCATTCGTCGAGTGGGTTCCTTGGTGGGGCGTCGCAGTAATAGCGGTCTTTTCCCAGAGAATTTTTCCAGTATCCCGGTCAAAACAAAAAAGTTTGAAGGCCAACTTCGAGAGGCGTTCTCCGTCAAACCCACGGCCTCCTTTCGCTGACACCCCGGAAATGACAAAGACCTTGTTTTCCCAAATCACCGGGGAGCCCGAGCCACGCCCCGGTATCGGAACTTTCCATTTTACATTCTTGGTCTCGCTCCACTCGATTGGCGGTTTGGCATCAGGTGAAGAACCATTCCCAGTAGGTCCCCTCCAGTGAGCCCAATTCCCTCCCCACACAATGGAAGTCACAGAAAGAAAAATACTACAAGTCGAAGAAAATTTGGAAGGCATAATGAATCTTACGTAGATGAATGGATGGACTCAACCCTTCACGATGTTTTGATCATGTCAAGATGGGAGAGACCTTTGATCCTCCTCGAAGCATCGACCTATTAAAAAAGATAATAGCCACATGAAACAAAACTCTACAATTTCGGCAGATGATTTTTTCTCGATATTCTTTTACTCTCGCTTGCGTCTCAACTCACAAATGGTTCGCGGCAATAATATTCATAATCTTCGCAGCAGTCTCATCTCATGCATTTTCTGACCAATCTGAAAAACCAAACGTGGTTATTTTTTATACCGATGATCAGGGAACTCTTGATGCGGGTTGTTATGGATCAAAAGATCTGCACACCCCAAACATGGACCGACTTGCAAAGAATGGAGTCCGCTTCACTCAAGCTTATGCGCATACCGTTTGTTGCCCTTCGCGCGCTGCTTTCTTGACAGGTCGTCATCCGCAACGCTCAGGGATCAATAATTGGACCCAAGGAAATATGAATGGTCCTGACGGCCTCAACATGTCTCTTGCTGAAATAACCTTTGCCGAGGCTTTTAAAGAAAGTGGATACCGGACAGCCTTATTTGGGAAATGGCATGTTGGCTCACATCGAAATCACGGACCAATGAAGCAGGGGTTCGATGAATTTTTCGGCATTCGTAATGGCTTCATTGACAACTACAATCACTACTTCCTCCACGGTAAAGGATATCATGATCTCTATGAGGGGACGACCGAGGTATTTAAAAAAGGAAGCTACTTTCCCGAGTTAATCACCGATCGAGCATTGTCCTTTATCGAGAAAAACCGGGAGGCCCCTTTCCTTCTCTATCTAGGTTTCAATATTCCTCATTACCCCGAACAAGCTCTTCCTGAGCATACTGCCATCTACCAGGGGCTGGATATGCCACGGCGATCCTACGCCGCCATGATTACCACCACCGATCATTACATGGGGCAAGTTTTAGAAAAGTTGTCTCAACTTGGCCTGACTGAAAATACCATCGTCATTTTTCAAAGTGATAACGGTCACTCAGCAGAAAATGGCTTGAACATTCAATACGAAGATCACAGCAGTGGTCATCCCAAGGGACACTACTATCTCGCCCATGGTGGTGGCGGTAATACCGGAAAATGGATTGGTGCAAAAGGAACTTTCCTCGAAGGTGGTATCCGCGTTCCCGCCGTTGTCAGCTGGCCTGCCAAACTACCGAAAGGCATCGTTAGAGATCAGATCATTACGATCATGGACTGGTATCCAAGCTTGCTGGAATGGTGTGGAATTAAAAAGCCAGATGTTGTCCTAGATGGCCACAGCCTCCAACCTGTCATTCATTCGGCAGAGGCGCCCGCCGCTCACGAAGTCCTTCATTTTCAATGGAGGAATAGCTGGGCGGTAAGGAAAGGTGATTGGAAATTGATCGGAAATAAGCAGGGCAAACCGAAGAATGAAATGCGGTATACACTCCATCATCTCACCGACGAAAACCCGGAAGTAACAGACTATGCGGAAGAGAAACCAGCACGAGTCCAAGAGCTCATTGCACTCCACGAATCGTGGATTCGCAATCTTGATAAAGGTCAATGATCAAAGCGGAGTGGCAAGACTTCATCATCTGAGTTGAACCACATCCTCCCGGAATTGGGACCGCCAGTTGGATTAGACGGCTTTTTCTCCTCGGCCTTCTCCTCCTCAGCTTCCTCGACTTTATCGGTCTGGCTTTTCTTCCATCCATCACGCCCACCAACAATCGGCAAGGTAATGGAAGTGGCTCCCAAATCGACCGTCAATTCGGTTCCAGGGTCAGGCCACAAAGTAAACTCACGATCGCTTGAGAAAATCATCAACCCAATTTGCTGCCCAGCCGGGATCACCTGATCATCCGGCTGCAGGTCAAAAGTCATATCGTAAAATTTGCCCGGCTTCAGTCGCTCACCCTTCCGGATAGAACGATAGTTCTGCGGGTCGGCCCAACCACGCGTGATAATATTATCCGTGATCAGAGCCTTCTTCTTATCATTCCAAGGAAGAGAAACCATCCACACCGAAAGGTTTGCAGCAGGCTTGCTACTCGCTAAACGAATTTTAATCGTTGAGGTCCCCGAAAGATGGACAGCTTGCTTTAGAATAGGAGTTGTATAAATCAAGCGATGCTTGGTCCATTCCGCTTTTGCCAACGAGATGCCATCAAAGGAAAAGTTATCCACCAAGGTCTCATTTCCCGGTTTCTCTCCTTTTTGAATATTCATTCCCCCTTTCTCCGGCGCACCCTGACTTAGGAAAAACTCGACAGGCCGCGCTGCCGGATTCGGATAGTCATGATAAGAAGTCGGCTCTTCCCGCTTAGCTCCCTCACGGACGATCCAAGATTTGGGATCGTTTTCGACATCATTCACCACACCATGAAGGTAACGTGTAAACCAACGGTTCATCTGCTTCAGGGGTGGCTCTCCACCGTGCCCGCCCTGATGAAAATACGCCTGGACTGGCACGCCCTTCTTCTTCAAAGCCTCGTAAATTCTAACGCTATGTTCCGGCTGAACATTCCAATCATTGAAAGCGTGTGCCATCAAGGTAGCGGCCTTTAAATTATCCAATTGATTGAGGTAATCCCGGCCTGCCCAGAAATCATTATAATCTCCATTTTTACGATCAAAACTCTTAATCATTTCCTCATCTCGAATCGCACAATCGCACAATTCCCGCTTCTCCGGATTTCCGCTATTAACAAAATCGAAAAGGCAGTCAATGTCCTCCCCAATGAAGCCGCCAGGATGCCTCACAAGCCCATTCGAGCGATAATAGTGGTAATAGGAAGTATTCGGTGCAATCGGAATGATCGCCTCAAGCCCCTCTACTCCAGTCGTCGCAGCCGCAAGTGGAAGAGTCCCATTAAATGAAGTTCCGGTCATCCCCACTTTCCCGGTCGACCAATACGCCTCGACTTTTTCCTGACCATCAGGAGTCGTAAACCCAGAAGCTTTTCCGGTGAGCCATTGAATAACGGCCTTTGGAGCTAAGGCTTCATTCAATCCCCCGATTGTAGGGCATCCTTGTGAAAGCCCCGTCCCCGGCGAAGAGGAATGCACCACGATATATCCGCGAGGCACCCAAGTTTTTGCATGACTCTTTGAGATAATAGGCCGCTCACCTTTTCTCTCTATCTGATTACTTTTTGTCCTTTTTGGCGGTTCTTCACCCAGTTCCTGACGTGGTGACCACATGGTATCTTGGGCATCGGGAGCAGTGCCTGCAAAATATGGGCTTGTCACGTAAACCACCGGGAGTTTCAGACCCTCGGTATCTGTTTGGCGCGGGCGGGTCACTGCAACATGAACCCGGTCCGGGCGTCCATCCTTATCGAGATCGCTTTCTGTTTCGACCCACAAATCATGGCGAATCCAAAAATCAGGATCTTCAAAGCGCTTTACGATCTGCGCTTCACCATCTTTGAAGACAGGCAAGGCTTTCTCCGGCCTTCCCGAATTTGAGAAAGCTAATAACCCAGCGACACCTGAGAAACAGATGATTTTTAAAAGACAAAGCCTTCTTCGAATTTGAATCATGCGGCGAAGTATCAGTTTTTCCTCCACAGTCAAAGAACCAAGCGCTGACTCCGCCTACCCATAATCTCAGCCCCACTTTCTTTCCATGGTCTAATTAGGCGAAAAGAAAAAACATATCCTGATAATCGCCTTAGATTTAATCAGGCGCGAATGATTAAGCTTCTGATTATCAGTCGTTCATGAATCCTCTCTTTTTTTAGATGGGCTCGAAAAGGAATTGGTCATTGGGCCCTCTCTCACTGAAGCTTCGCAAGAGAGACACAGATCACTTCGCTATCATTACGAATGAAGGCACACTTTCGGGCATACGCAGGATGTGACCAAACGATATCCCGTTGCCTCAAATCGAGACCATTAGGTTTGATGACGTGAGCTCGATCAATTTCTTCGTAGCCTTCCACTGAGAGATTAGCGATGACCAGATCACCCTTTTCGGTAAAAAGAAAATAGCGGTCCTCATGAGGGGTGACGAAAACAGTCCCCCAGCGAACGGGCTCCTTAAGCGCGATCGGTTTGAGAGATTCCCAAACCCGTTTTCCAGACAGCGCTTCCATACAACGAAATTCTCCATAGCTACAGGCTCCAAAAAGATGGCCGTCGCGCAGAACCGGCGTGTTCATAATCCCATGCAGATGGGTCGTCTTCCTCTCGCTTGCGCGTTCTGTGCGATACACGATATCCGGAGTAGACTCATCTTCCTTTAGCTTGAGAAGGGTCGATCCATTGTAAAAACTGCTCAAGAAAAGATGCTCATCATCAATCATCTGCGGCGCTGTAATGGTGAGTCCGTAGCGCACCTTCCACGGGACTCTCCAGTAGGTTTTCCCGTTTGAGGGATCGAGCGCGTTAATTGCTTCGGGATGCCAAATCAGGAGGAGATCGCGTCCCTCATGTTTGACAATACAGGGCGGGCAATAGCCGGGCTGCTTTGCCGAAAGAGATCGCCAGACTTCTTTTCCCGATATTTTATTGAAAGCCACCGCCGTCGTTCCATCACCGCTCGCAAGGCAGATCAAAAGATCGCCATGCACAAGCGGTGAAGCCGCAAACCCCCAAGTCTGAGTTTTTACGTTGAACAAT
>Ga0213868_10002233_pt1 | contig 18551 bp, 12 predicted proteins | sample PICome_9_FD_160087 | JGI IMG/M metagenome (GOLD analysis project Ga0213868, IMG submission 160087) | Coastal seawater microbial communities near Pivers Island, North Carolina, United States - PICO127 | ecosystem: Environmental > Aquatic > Marine > Coastal | place: USA: North Carolina...
AAATGATGAACCAATTAATAAAATTATATCAAAAGAACAAAGTATACCAATCATTCAAGAACCAATCATTCAAGAACCAATCATTCAAGAACCAATCATTCAAGAACCAATCATTCAAGAACCAATCATTCAAGAACCAATTTTGGTTAAAAATAAAGAAATAAATGAAATTAAATATATGGTTCAACAACAAAATAAAATATTAGAACAACTATTAGAATCTCAAATTAAAATATTAAGACACCTACAAAAAAAATAATGTATATTTATAATATGAAAAATAAAATAAGAAATTTATTATTTATAGTGTTTTTGTGTATATTTGTATATCCTTTTATATATTATTTTATTCAATCGATAGAAGGATTTACGGATAAATCTCCATACGGTCAATGGGAATTGGTATTGAGACAAAGTTATAATGACCAATATATTAAAAGCCCATTCAAAGGTAATGTAAGTATAAATATAGAGGCTGTGTACGATGAAAATGGCGATATAAATGCTCCAAATTATTACAATAGTTCATTGTATTCTAAATACGATTTTAGTAATAATCGTATATTAAAGTTAAATTATTATGATACATATGAGTCAAAAACCCCAACTACTATAACATGGAGTCAAGATATTAGCGCGATTCCAAATGTGAATGGTGACAATTTACCAGACGGATTTGTTGGATTAATTCAATCTACTGACACGTCTTATGTATTTGTAGGTTATCCAGATAGCGATAAAAAATACATACTAGGAGCTTCACAAACATATTTAGATAGTATAACGGACATATCTTATATTCCTGGATATACAGATACGGGTGTTGAAAAAGTAGAATTGTATTTATGGAATCCACGACCTAATGATAAAAATACATTCAACGGAAATTATAAAAATTTAACCATATCCAAAGTTGATATGAATGATACAACCCATAAAAACTATTGGAATAAAAGTGAAGATGTAAGTGGTCTTTTAGACGAGACTGATAATAGATACTCCTATTGTTTTGGTAAATTAAGATGTAATGATAATATGTATACCCCTATTGAAAATTCAAAAGGAAATTACAAACCATATTGTAATTCAGATTCAAGCTTGAACCCGGTTTATTGCGAAGGCTCTGCTTTATATAATACTAATAGCGAAACATTGAATCCAGTCGCGATTGGTAGTTTAACCTTTGATATGATGGGCAAATATGCGTCTTATGGTGTATCAAATGAAGAATCCTTTAATTTATTTAGAGGTCTAACTACGCCATACAATAATGATTATATAGACCCAGAAATAAGTGGTAATAATGTAATTATATATGACGAAGAAAACAATGTATTTGTAAAAAATAATATTTGTAATATGTTGGATAATACAAATTTAATAAATGGAACCAATATTCAAGAAGAATGTGAATTAACTCGTTATACAGGTACAACCGATAATGACATAAGCTTAGTAGATGTAAGTGGAAATAAATGTATAGCCAATTACGGTGATACGATTAATTCGAAATATAAAGATTATGTATGTAAAGAAAATGAAGCGTGTATTGGTTATGAATGTGGTGTTCAATTTGGAAAATGTTCACCATCATTATTATAATATATTAATATAATGAAAAAAATTATTTTTTTATTATGTATTTTTTTATTAGTATTCATTTTATATAGTTCAACAATAGAATCATTAGAACTCTTGCCTTTAGAGCAAGCTGACATTAATAGGGTTTCGTTGAATTTAAAACTTCCAACAGAAGTAGACCGCCATAGTTGTAATAATGGATATAAATATTGTTATAATGGTGATTTAAAAAAAAAAGACGTATTCGGTAATAGTATTGATATAGAAGGGAGTGTTTATAACTATGGAAAAACTTATAACGATATTAGCTATGATAAAGTATATTTAAGCGATTTCAAACAAAACGAATCTTTATCAAGTTCAAGTAAAACACGAGATGTATATTATGACCCATATAACATATGTAATAATAATGACCCATGGCATTTGAAATTACCGCTAGATGTAATAAATTTAAACTATGAAAATAGTGATTTGTCTCAATGTTACTCTAGTGAGTCGGAAGCAAGTTATCAACACGATAATTATTATTATTTAAAAGATACAACTAAATATCCATTTGATGTTAAACCGGTAAATCCAAACGACTATACTATAAGTGCTAGTGAATTAAAAGAAAATGATAAAGTAATATTAAAAACAGACGTAAAAAATATTGTGTATTCCGTTTCTTTATGTAGTTCGGCTAAACCTTTATACGCAAATGACGAATGTCATCCAATTACGGATACAGTTATGGATAATAAGTGTAATATTAATTTTCCTTATATAGTAGATGGTTCATGTGTAGATTACGATACAGCAATTGCGAATGTAAAAGATGGGTGTTCACAAAAAAAACCATATAAATATAATGGTGTATGTTATGCGTCTATAGACCAAGTATACACAGATAAGACAGAATATATATTTGATTATATACAAAATGGATTATGTTATTTAAAAGATAACGATATCGGATTATCTTGTGAAGATATATATAGAATAAAGGACTTTGATATTTCGATGTTATACAATCCAATTACAAATAATTATGTAGGACAATTAAAATACGGTGATTATAGTTATATAGATTGCTCAGGCACATTAACCAAATGTATGAAAGATTTTCCATATGAGAAAAATACAAAAGGTGAATTAGTTCCAATATTTAGTATAAATAAAAATAAAACAATTAAACTTCCAGAATATACCAAACCAGAACAATATAAAGAACCACCTATATCTAAATATATAAATCCATATAATAGTGATATTCAATCCAATTTATTTATTCAATGTAAAAGCGACTATAGTACAATACCTGAAGAAAATATGTGTCCAAAAGAATTACCCATATGTAAAGGTAATGTAAATCAGTTAGGGTTTTGTAATGAAAGTATATATTCTTCTCAAAATTTAGGTTCTTATAATATACATATGTTATCGTGTAAGAATAATTATTCAAGCATACCTAATGAAGATATGTGTCCTTATAATTTACCCTATTGTGAAGATAATATATGTAAAGAAAGTAGTTTATTTTATAATCGGTAACATTTTATATTTATTACCCTTATAAAATATTTTATTACCAGGTAGTATAGTTTGAGTAACTAATATTTTATCTTCTTTTATATAAGCCTCTGGTGGTATAGTATCTTTATATAAAACTGATATATTTACCCCATCTACACTTATATAATAGTTCATAAACCGTTCGTTTCTTTTTTGTTTTTGTTGAGGTTCTTTTTTGTAATCTAATTCGTATACTTTTTTACCCTTTTCTTTATTTGGGAATTTAAAGCACTTGTTTTTACTAGATACGCAATCAATGGCACTTTCTTTTAAAGTATTTAAAAAAGATTCAGATAATCTATGTTTATCATTCATAATTTTAAGTAAAAATTCATCTGTAGAAATATCTGGTTTTGCTTTTTTTTCATCATTTAATTCACTAATATATATATATACTTGTACGTTTTGCTCTTCAATAGGTAACCGATTATGACTACATATTCTTCTAGCACGACCAATTACTTGTTCAATTCTAACATAATGCCAATAAGGCTCTGTAATATGAACTATTCTTGTATTTTGTAAATCAATGCCTTCAGCACCTGAAGCAGTAATCATCAATAGATTGATAATGTCTCCTCTAGTGTTATTTAATTCTTCAACTCCATATAATGTTTTCAAGGTTGTAGTCATATAAGATGGTAATTTATTGAAATCACTGTTATATATATTTCTTATATATTCTTTAACCACTTTGTCTTCAGTACCAGTATATAATGTAAATACTCTTAATTTATCATAGGTATATCCAGGTAATCCGTGTAATTCTACCTTATAAATAGATCCGTTTTGTTTAATTTCTAATTGTTGAAATCCTTGATATTTTAATAAAAGACTCATCATTTCAATACCTTCAATGCGTCTAAAACTAGTATAAAGTAATTGACATTTATCTATATTATTTAAAATATTATTAAGTATTTTTTCAAATTTCGGACTATATTTTTGTAGACCAGTGTCAGGTTCAGTTGATTTTCTTTCGAATATAGCTAATTTAGTTAATTCGTTATTAAACAATGTATCTCGGTTCTTTATAACTTGTATAATAAACTGTTTTATATTTGTATCATATGTTGTATCTTCTACAATATGGTCACCGTCTTCATCCAAACTATCATCTTGTTTAATACGTTCGTTTTTATCAGCATAATCAAAATCTTTTTCTGAAGTAATCTTATTCATTAATTTTGGAAATGGTCTTACAATCTTATCATCAAATACAAAATTACATGCGGCGCGTGTAAATACTTTATAACTACCTTCGCTTTTACTATCGGTTTTTTTAGTGGATTCTTTCTCTTTATACTTATCGTATTCACGTTTTTGATGAGAACTCATAGGTATATATTCAACTATATGTTCTAATAGTTTAGGCATTAAACTAGTTTTGTCACCTAAATAAGAAATTAATCCGGCAATACGAGTTTGAAAGAAATCTTTATTATCTATTAATTTTATATCACCTTCTTGTTTTACAAATAAGTTATTGAAATCCTTTTCACTTTCAGGCATTTTTTTATATTTATGAATGTTTACATTTTCAACCGATAATCCTTCTATATCATTTATGATTTTGGTTATATTAGATACATAATTATCATTTTTGAATTGAACTGATTTTTCATATTTCACTTCTCCAGTCTCGGTTGTAATAAATCCAAATGGATTTCTTATAATAGAGACTTTATTTAATTTATAGTCAACTATATTATATTTTTCTATTTCAGCTAAGTGTTGTTTAATTTTGTCTTTATTATACTTTCCGTTTAATAAAAATTCATATTGAACCGTATAACCAGATATCAAATTAAACATTACTCCTAATTCGGCTGGTGAATTTATATAAGGGGTACCTGACAACAATACAATTTTACAATTTTGAGCATCCATTAAATTATCATACATATTTGTAGAAACTGATGTTTTATCGGTAGATATTTTATTAAATACTTTACCAATAAAATTATGAGCTTCGTCAATAATAACTACACTATTATGAAATGGATTCGTATTTGCTCTTATACGTTCCCAACTTTTTTTATTTACACCATTATAATTAATAAATCTATATTTCATACTTATAAGCTGGGTTATAAGTTCGTTTACTTGTAGTTTATCCTTAGATTCTAATTTATTAAATGCTATTCCACTGCTATTAATTACCCATACACAATGATATTTATCTATATACTTAATCATAGCATCTTTATCTTTATCTAAATATAGATAATCTTTGAATAATTGAAAAATACTATCTTTGTTATCGTCTGTTGCTTTTAATCTAGTCCAATTATTATTTGTTTTAAAAATACGATCTCCGCAAAATTGTAATTGTGTACGATAGTTTTGCTGTAAAGACGCAGGTGTCATTATATATATTTTTTTGTCATGTTTCATTCCTTCTATCATTGAAATAGAACTACACGTTTTACCGGAACCTAATCCATGATATAGTAATAACCCTCTATACGGTGTATAACTATTTAGATATTTTTGTACTATTTTTTGGTGTCTTAGCATGACAAAATCAGATGAAGATTTATCGCAGCTATCTTTTTCATCTTCTTCTTCATTATACAGATCTTCTAGTAGATTATGTACAGTATCATTAAATCCGTATTGGTCGTTTAAATAAAAATTTTTCATATCAATATTTATGGTTGTTTGACTATATGCCGGAAAATCTTTTAATAATTCATTGTCTACGTCTGTTAAAGTTTGTAGTGGTTGAATTGGCTCATCATCATTTTTATTTGGTTTTTTTATAGAAGTCTTTCTAATAACGTCTTTTATTAATAATGTATTTAATACTATTTTATTATCTATTACTTCTGGTATTTCGGTATAAAAACATATTTTAGTATCTAATTCAACATTATATTTTAGTTTAAGTTCTGTAATAAATTCATTTAACATATCGATTTGTTCTTTTTTATAAAATAATTCGGTTGGATGTGTTTCAGCTTCTTTATTATCGTTTTCGTTTTCGGCGTTTTCGTTTTCTTCTTCGTTTTCGTTTTCTTCTTCGTTTTCGTCTTTATTATCGTTTTCTTCTTCGTTTTCATCTTCTTCATCTTCTTCATCTTCATCTTCTTCATCTTCTTCATCTTCTTCATCTTCATCTTCATCTTCTTCGGCTTTTGCTTTTGCTTTTGTCTTGGGTTTTATAATAGTAGGCGAACCATTTTCAACAACTGGGTTATTATAAGCATCATTTAATTTGGTGATTTCGTCCATAGTTAGATCTTTATATATGTCAAGACCTTTTTTTGGAACTAATGCTTCAAAATGTATACCTGAAATAGGTGTAAATAATGCTTTACCATCTGTTTTTAAACTACTAGTACCTGTTTGTTTACTACGATTTAACAAAAATATAACATTGGGACAATTATTGAACCCATAATCTGTGTCATTGATATTAGACATAATAATAAAACGAAATGGGTTTGTTTGAAATAATCCAATACATAAGTTGTATTTTTCACCATATAATTGTATGTCGTCATTATTTAACCATTCTCTATCCATCAACACGATACGTTTTCGTTGTTCAAATTTTTTTATTTTTTTTTTATGATTTTGTATAGCATTATTTTCAGTTGCGATTCGTAATTTTGCTTGACGTTCTGCTATTTTTTCTCCGTATATTTCTGATATATCATTTCTAAATAAGTCTGTAAGTCTTCTATCATAATAACGAATTCCGTTTGATTTCGTTGGCTTATAAGCTTTATAGGTTTGAATATCTGTATATTTATTTATAGCATATATAATACTATGTATCGCACAATTACCATCTCCAGCAATAGGTATTTTTTCAAAATATTCGGTCAAATTTGAGATAGTTATATTCGGATTAATATATTTAATACTCATATTTAATATATATCACTATTTTTAATTAGTTCATTTATACAATTAATAACATGTTTTTTTTCTATATTATAATCACGAATCATATAAAGACATTCTTCATAATTACACCATTTCATATTACCAATTTCACTTTTTTGAAATTTGGCATTGTATAAAGTATCTTTATAATTCATATAACCCAAGTAGTATTTATGTTTATATGACTTTAGATTCGAACCAGTAAATACTTCTTCAAATGGAAGAATATTATTAATAAATAATATACTATGAATTGGATAACCAGTCTCTTCCCGAAACTCTCTTAAAGCACAATCAATATCTTTTTCTTTATAATTTCGTCGGCCTTTTGGAAACCCCCACTCAGGTAAAGCCCAGTTATTTTTGTTTAATAGATATTTCTTATTATTTAATACAAATTTCATTTTATCTTTATGTTTAATGTCGTAAGGTTCGTTTTTTTTATTCCATAATTTATCCCATAGTTCTTCATAGGATAAACTTATAATTTGGTCTATTTCATAGTCTGTCATTTCTTTAATAATATTCTTTAAATGATAATCATTATATTCGTTATATTTACCTCTTAAAAAATCAACATATCCTAATGTATCTTTCCGCTGAATCATTAAGTATTCAATGATATCATTGTTTTTACGGTAACATATAATACCTAAACTTGTAATAGGACGTTTACAATTATAAAATAAATGTCCATAATTTTCACAATTATTACATAGGGGTTTACCTAGCATAATTCTTATTATATTATATATTTATATGATTAAATTAAATATAGATATACTATTTCAATATATATATTTTATTACTCGTTTATATGTTCCAAATATATCAAATAAAAAAAAAATAAAACAGTTAATGGAATGTATGCCATTTTTTTTACCAACCCGAAAAGACCAACAATTATTATTTCAGATTATAAAAGAATATTCTATTATAAATTACTATGATACCACAGACAATATGGTTACCTATAGTTATATTATTTACGAGTCATATCATAAAAGAAAAAAAATAACTTATTTAGATATGGATAAATATGTAAAACATTATGATTATATATTATTTATATCAGAACAAGAAAAAAGTTTAAACTATAAAAAATATATGTCAATAAATATTTTTATATGTATAGTATTAATTTGTATTTACTTTATATATGCAAGTTAAATTATGGATTATTATACTTACCATATTATTGATATATGATACATATCACGAACATTATTATTTTCATTTATTCAAAACCTATAAAAAATATTATAAAATGGCTGGAATAGCTATTTTTGGTTTAGGATTATATGTAATGATTAATAAAGGAAATAATATACATTCAGCCTCTATTTTAAACAACTTTGTAAAAATATTACCTATAGATAAAGATTCAAAAGACATTATAACTCCATTTATAACCAATACACAAAGTAAATCTATTGAGCGAATACAAACTTCTGGTGGTAAAAGTAAAAGAAGTGTAAGCGAGACAAAAAAAAAATATGTAGCTTCTATGCAAAACTGGAAATGTGGTGAATGTCAAAAACAACTACCCGCATGGTTTGAGGTAGATCATACAATAAGATTAGAAAACGGTGGAACAAATGAAATTAGTAATCTAGTAGCATTATGTAGAGATTGTCACGGTAAAAAAACTGCTATGGAAAATATGTTATAATATATATAATGATACAAAGTGAAAATGTACAATATATTCGAACATTATTACAAAAAATAGATTTATCAGATAAAGAAAAAATTATATTAACTGTATCATTCTTATTAAGTGGTTATGCGTTTTTATTTTTGAACCCATATAAAATTTTGAATTATGTATATTTACCATTTGTTTTATTTTTTTCTATTATTGGTATTTATTTAATTTTTTCTATTCAGAAAGATATAGAAATTATGTTTTTTTTATATAAACTATTATATTATATTTTGATATTTATAGTTTTTTGTATAATATATTTTTTATTAAAGAACATATTATTATATGTAATAGATATATCATTTGGGGCTGTATTTTTATTTTATTTAGTTGGCTTCGCTATTATATATAAAATATTTTTTGAAAATACCGAGATTAACATAAATAAAACAGATGATTTATTTTATACCATTCAATATTTTATTTTTTATATACCGTGTATTTTGATTATAGTTATAAACTATATTATAGATGACTCAAAAAATACAAATAAAACAACCTATATATTAGGTTTGTTGTTAATATTATTGATTGTAATATATTTTGTAATTCCTTTTATACTGAATTATATGTATAAACATGATGGAATATTATTAATTGATAAAAAAACATATTTGAATAAAAGTATTTTAACATTATCTTTAAAAGAATTAAAAGATAAAATAGAAAGTGCGCAAACTTTATGGAATTATACATTCAATAAAGAAGGTTTCAAATCATTGAGTGATAACGAAATAAAAGGGGTTATTGATAATATATCCATGAGTTATAATTCAACTGAGCAATATGTAATTAAACATATGAGTAAACGCGATAAATTTAAACAGATGATAATAAAATATAAAGATAAACCAGATGAACTAAAATACTATATTAACAATGAATTAAAACAATCTTTTTTAAGTAAGATATATTATTCTATTATTATTTTAAAAAATAAATATTTTCTATCTGGTGAACAAAAAAGTGAAGAAGATTTATTGACACAGTACATAAGTCCATTGTTATATACATATCATTATGGAATATCATTTTGGTTGTATTTAGATACAAATATATTATCTGAAAAAAATAGAGACAAAGCATTAATATTAACCCTAGGGTCTAGACCATCTTTATATTATGATTATAATACACGCCAAATCATTATAGAAATAACAGATGTTACGTCAGAAAATGAAACCTTTAAACAAACTCGTATATACAATAGTAGTAAAATTTTATTTCAAAAGTGGAATCATATAGTTATGAATTATGTAAATGGACAATTTGATTTATTTATAAATAATGTTATTGTTTCTACTCAGGCAAATGTGTCTCCTTATATAAATGATAGCGACGTTTTACAAGTGGGGTCGGTTAATAATACAGATTTAGGAGGTATATCTAATTTGAAATATTACGACCAACCTTTATCCTTATATAAAATAAAAGAAGTTTATAACCAAAAATTATTTTCAATAGAATAAAATAAACAATTAATATAATGTTATTATTTAGTTTTTCTGGTATACTTATATCTATTTTTTTTATAATTACAGCATACATTATATTCACAAATCAGATGGAAATTAAAACTAAAATAATAATGAGCGTATTATTATTCATTTTAGCTATTGTTATTTTTATGAATTTAGACGCGTTTCAAAATTATAATAGGTTAATTACAAATATTACCGATGCTACAAAAACAACTCGTATACCAAAAGATACTCTTATACAAAATAGTGGTAATTATTCTATATCTACATGGATTTATATTGATGACTGGAATTACAAGTTCGGTAAAAAAAAGACTATATTGAAACGTGAAAATTCAGAAAAAAAACAAAATCCACATATTTATTTGGAACCTTACAAGAATGATATAACTGTAGAATTTTATGTAAAAGATATTTCAATGAATGACCTATCAAATAATTATGAAAAAGCGTCTTTATGGTGTAAAGATAATGTGGAAGGAATATCAGCTGAATTATTAGAATGTAATTATAATACAACTACCAATGAATATGTTGCTTCAACGACCGGAGTTAAATGTAACGATAATATATATGAATGTTTAGACGGAACCATTGTAGATATAGAAAATAATTCGTGTAATATAATTAATAATGAACAATCGTCAACTTTAAAAAATATACCAATTCAAAAATGGTTTAATATAACTTATGGGTTTGGAGACAATCATACAGATATATATTTGAATGGTAAATTAGTTCAAACAAAAACATTTGTTGGGGTTCAATATATGGATGAATTCGAAAACAATGATTTTTTTATTTGTTCCGATGGTGGATATTCAGGTTCTATATCTAAAACATCTTATTATAATTATTTGATATCGCCTGATAAAGCCTATAATATTTATAAAGATGGTTTTAATTCAGTTGTAGTTGGTTCATTATTTAGTAAATATAATGCTTCAGTTACATTCTATGAGGATACAAATGAAAGAGCAAAATATTATATTGTATGAATATAAATGTTAAATGATGGAAAATCAAAAGGCGTAATTAAAAGTCCAATGAATAAAGAAACTACGAATAAAGAAACTACGAATAAAGAAACTACGTATAAACCAGCAAATAAAGAAACCACGAATAAACCAGCAAATAAAGAAACTACGAATAAAGAAACCACGAATAAACCAGCAAATAAAGAAACTACGAATAAACCAGTAAATAAAGAAACTACGAATAAACCAGCAAATAAAGAAACTACGAATAAAGAAACCGACTCATTTTTTCAAGTTAATACAACTATAAGTAAATTTGTATTTATACTATTAATACTTATATTATTTGTTATGTTATTTCATTTAGGATTATTTTTTTTAGAATATATATACGGATCTACAAGAAGTCCTTATATAATAAATGGATTAATTGATAGTGATAAATCCGTCGTAATATCAAGTAATCCAAATGTAGACAAATCTATTCCTATTATGCGTTCTGTTAATGAATTAACTGGTATAGAATATACATGGTCTCTTTGGTTATATATAGAAGAACCATTTTTGAATAGCGGAAATCAATATAAACGAATATTCTCAAAAGGAACTTATACAATGTATGATACTTTAGATAATCATAATGTATCTTTTATAAATAACTCACCTGGCTTATATTATGGTGAACAAGACAATAAATTAATACTAGTATTTAATACTTATTCAAATGATAGTGATGTATATGAGACAATTGATATAGATGACATACCTATTGAAAAATGGATATCATGTAGTATTACATTGAAAGATAAAAAGGTTAATGTTTATATAAATGGTGTTATGAGTAAAGAATATATTTTATTAAATGTTCCTAAACAAAATTACTATGATACAACGGTTGGAGACAACAAAGGATTTGGTGGATATATATCTAATTTGAGATATTATGATTATGCTATAACGGAAGAAAATATACAAACTATTATGACAAATGGTCCAAATCTAACACGTGATAAAAACAATAAAATATATGATAATCCTCCATGGTTATCAATGAATTGGTATTATAATTAATATATATGTATTATTTTAGTTATGGAGCAAATATGTCTCAAAAAGAAATGAATACGTTTACTTCAAACAAATTTATTTCTTATGGAACCATAAAAGATTATATATTAATTTTTAGAAAAATATTAAATCATTCAAGAAAGTCCGGGGTTGCTACAATAGAACCATGTATAAATAAATTAGTATATGGAAAAATTTATTGGATTAATAATACTAAATTATTAGATAAAAAAAGAAGGATATTTAGAAGAACATAAAATATATAATAAACATTTTATGAACATAAATGGCTATAATTGTATGTTATATATATTAAATCCATTAAGAAGTGGTAATATAATTAAACCACGAAAAAGCTATATAAAAAAAATAAAAAATAATATACAAATATATATGACAAGAACCAAAAAGTATAATAAATCAAAAAATACTCTTAAATCAAAACGAAATCTTCGTAAATCAAAACGAAATCTTCGTAAATCAAAACGAAATCTTCGTAAATCAAAACAAAATCTTAAATCAAAACGAAATCTTCGTAAATCAAAACGAAATGCCGGAAAATGGATATATCCCGATGTTGGTCAACCATATCGTACATCAAACACTAGCTCTAACGAAGAAGAATTTGGTCCTTCAGCTAGATATGTCAATAATGAAAATAATAATAATGAAAATAATAATAATGGAGAAAATAATGGAGAAAATAATGGAGAAAATGGCTATAGGGGTGCGTGGACAAATCACCAAGGAAATATGTATCAAGGTCAAGGTTTTCAAACATATAGAAACAATAATAATAATAATGAAAACAGTAATAATGAAAACAGTAATAATGAAAACAGTAATAATGAACACAGTAATAATAATGCTACTGCTAGTTACTCAAATAATGATGAAGACGAAGAAGATGATGAATATTATGTATATGATTCGTATGAAAATAATGAAATGGGTAAAGAAGAACTAGAAGAAGAAACCGAGTTAACCGAATTAGTAGATAATTTAGTAATAGGAATTGACCCACATTGCTGTGCATCAAGCGCATTATCTAATATTTCAACCAATATTGAAGCGATTGAAGAAGCTATGTGTAATATCAACAGCAGTTATTCAGAATTATTGAAACGACAAATATTAAAAGCATTCAAAGATAAACGGGAAACTGGTAATGGCGGATTAACTCGTTCTGATACACAGAATACTTGGTATGAACAATTTAAAGATATATATATATGGCAAAGATATCAAGAAAGCGACCTATATCGTTCAATGAGATATTTATTTGATAATCAAACATATAGTGAACCAGATAATGTAGATTTAGATAGTATAAGTAATCCTTTAATAAAAAGAGCGATAAACGAATACATATATAAAATTATATGTGGACATTTCACTAAGGCTAATATTTGTTATGCTATATATAATTATGGACGAGCATTCAGACCAATACATAATGAAGACCCCCAAGATTATATTTACTTAGAAAGATGTATTAATCTATTAAGTTGTACTATAACAAGTGTAAATAATGAACTAAAAAATCAATGGTATAACTACTTACATGAAGCTATGGATATGTCTTCTTATGTATTAAGTGGTGGTAATATATTTTATGTATTTGCGGGTGTATTATGTTATTTGAATGATAGTGTAGAAGAACATAATATGTTAGAAGGAATAAAAAGAGATATAAATGAATATTTAACAGAATACGAATTATATGATGATTTTAATAATGATTTAGATGCCTTATTTAGAGAAGGAGATTTTATAGGAAATACTCAAAATATATTAGCAAATCCAAGTGATATAGATTGTTTATTTTTATCTAGACATCGTAGTTATGTTACAAGTCATTCTAACGCCCAAAGTATTTCAAAAAAAATAAGTCTTTTATCTGCGTCCGTATTGAGAAGCTTATTACAAACGGCTCATACAGATATGTCTGATTATGTAACTAATCTATTTCCATTTATTGGACTTTATGAACCATCCACATGGGGTCCAGGTAAATTTTATAATACACAAGGAATTAACGTAGGTGATTCACCTAAACTAAATCGCATAGGTAGTATGAAAAATTATCCTGGATATAGACAAACATCTAGTTATATATCAGAATTGCCTATTTATTTAAATCGTCTAAAACAAGGTTATTTTCCATTTAATCGTAATGGAAATCCAGATAGTATCGCGCAAAGATGTATTGAAAATCCAGACAAACAAATTGAATATATGACAAAATTTGGAGAATGTGTAGACTTATCTATTGGTTCAACTACAAATGGATTATATAACATGAAATATGAACATTATTTAGAGGGTCAATATTATAGTATGGAATGTTTATCAAGTGAACTTGAATATATAGCTCAACATACAAATGATGATAAATCGTCTAAACGTTTAATAAGACAAAGATTTCTAGGAAGACTACAAGAACATAAATACTCCCATGTATTTGACTATATTTTAGTGACAATATTTGCACATATTCATAATTGGGACGGTGAATATTATGGATACCCTTGTCCTGTTTATGATACAGACGAAGAACAAATCGATCACGATAAAATGATGTATACCGATAATTCATTATAGTTATTTGAAAAAGTTAGTTATCATTTGATTGTTATTTTTCATATTAACACACGTGGTTAAATATTTGCTAAATAATATTTTTTCAACTTCTTTATCTTTTAGACTTTGTATCTTTTTATTTATTTTATCTGGTTCATCTCCGTTTTGTTGTAAAGTATTTATTTCTTGAATAAAAGATAGTTTACGTCTTTTAAACTGTTTCATATCATATAAAACTAAACTATATATTTGAATGACTGGTTTCATAATTTGATTTGAAATATAAAATCCATAGTCTATCTTAAGATTTTCTTCTTTAATAAATGATGGCGTTTCAATACGTTCGCCTTGTAATTTTTTTCCTTTTGTTTGAATATAAACAAAAGGAATTCTATCTCCAGGAGCCGGTTTATTACCAGGATCTCTAATACCAATTCGGTTTGCTAGAACACAGTGAGCGATTTGATTTGGATTCTTATAGAAAGACCTTATAGATTTAGTAATAATTAATTTATCAATAATAATTTTTTTATCAATAATATCCGTTAACATTTTATGTAGGAAATCTATAGATTTTTCTATGTCTTTTTCTTTCATCAAAATATCTATAATACCACCATATACATCTTTTACAATAGGTGCGTTGTCACGACGTTTTAATACAATACCCATAGATTTTCTTTTACATTTATTTACATCTTCTTCGTATAACATGCCAACATATCTTTTTTTAGATAACAAACAAAATGGCATAAAAGTTTTTTCATATTCTAAATCGTGAGGCTCCTTAAGAAACGATGTACATAAATGACCTGCTTCTTTTGCTAAATCAATAGTCATTTCTAATGCTTGTTTATCTTTTATTTTTTTACCATTTAAATCTTCAAAATTAAATGTAAAGAATACCGAATCTGTATCTCCATAAATATATTCAGCTTTACTTTTCATTTTTCCATATTTTGTATCTACTTCTGTATCTCCGTAAACATTTTCGATGACTTCTTTCGCATAAATGAGTAACTTTCGTCCAATTGCAGTAGTCGATGCTGCTACATCGATTTCATAAAAACTACTTGTTTTTGCTCCAGTTTGCCCATATAAACTATTAGCTGTAATTTTAATACTCAATTGTCGTTTGTCTAAAATATTTTGTTTAAAAGGGTCTGATTCTTTTGACATTTGTTTTTTAGTAGATTTACGAGCAGCTAAAAGTTCATCTAGAATAGAAGGCATAATCGCTTTTTCATTATTTGGAAACTGAGCATATCTACAAATTTTGTAGCCAGTTAAAACCTTCGTAGCAGCAGCAGATGGAGTTTTTCTTACATATTTAAAAGTATCATATTTAATATCGACATATTCATAATCTTTTAAGTTGTCATATATGAAATTTCCATCACTATCTTTTGTCCCAGTGATATATTCTTTTCCATATTTATTTTTTTTAATATTGCCATCTAAACCGAATTCTTTAGTCCAAACTTTACTATCATGTGAAATATTTTCACTAATAATTGAAGACGGATACAGAGAACTATAATCGACACAAGCAACCGGATTATCTAAATATAATCCACATTTAGGTTCTAATACAATAGCTCCTTCGTATGCGTCACTATCATTTCCTTTTGATATAAGAGGCATTAGTGTATCTTTTTCACTACATTTTTTAGAAATATAACTAGTTAATTTAATGCCTTGACCCCGTAATACTAAGAATTGTATAGGCACGCTACATAATTTGCTCATTTCAGTGAATGTTGTCATTATGTCAATCTTTTGAAAAATATGATGAACTAAATTACAATCTTGAATACAATATTTAGCAATAATTCCTCTCTCTTCTTTACCCTTTTTAGTCATTTCAAAAATATCCTTAGGAGATACATCATCCTTAGATAACCCCCAACTAAAGGAATCTTTTATATCTAATGTAGAATCAATTGTAAACCCTTCATCAGACAATTCAATAATCTTAAACTTTTTACCATCTAAATATAACTCACTTGAATGATTCTGAATTTCAAAATGAACGTAACTATATAATTCCAAACCTTTCATATTTTTAGTATAAATCATAGACGTATTATCTATATTTTTATATTTGGTGACTTTATCACTCATTAAATAAGATGATACATAATCTAATTTGTAAGAAGGTAAACTAAATTCTTTACGCATATAAGTATATAAATCAATTTGTAATCGTCCAATCATAGGTAATAATTTTAATTCAAATGGACCAGATGCTAGAACAATGCTCGTTTCAATAAGTTCGCACGATTGTTCTTTATGTCTACCTAGTGTCATAAATTCACTCAAACAATCTAATTGATTTGCTCTTTCAAACATAAATGGATAATCAAATCCAAATATATTATAACCAATAATAATATCTGGATCTTCTTTTTGTATTAATTTACTCCAAGCACATAATACTTCTTTTTCACTATTATAACATTCAATCGTCTGTTTATCTACAATATTAATTGTATCATTTAAACATATACAATGATTTAAATAAGGTTTTTCTTCTCCATGATTTACAAAAGTAGAACCTATAAAAGTTACTTGATCGCCAGCTAATTCAGGAAATACACTATCTAATAATGTAATAAGGTGTGCTATTTTGTTAGGATTGTCAATCGAATTATCTATTAACATTGTTACAACGTCAGCTTGTTTAATTTTTTTAATTTTAATGTTTTCTTCTTCACTACAAAAATATTTTTTTAATTTATGCTCTGTATCTTTAGTGGTAGATATTTTTTTTTTATATAATTCATCTATATTATTTTCAAAAAGACTATAAGTATATTTTTCAATAGGAAAACATTTATCAATATATAAACTATCTTTAAATCCAAAAATATTTTCAAGTAAGTCCCGTAATAAATAATTATAATCTTCTACATTTTCTTCTTTTAAATAATAAACAATATCATAAGCTACTTTTTTATAATCTTTGGCTGCTTCAGGAAAGTCACCATGACTACTATTGGCTTCAATATCAAAACTACAAATCTTATATGGAACCATATCATCTTTATCAATAGAAATAACGTCTTTATAATTACAACCAATATCCATATCCATATGAGTTCTTTTATTTGTATATTTTTTATAAGTCGAAATTTTTACCCATCCCGAAGGACTTATTTTTTGAATATGAAAGAACCTTAATAGAGGTGGAATCATACATTCATATATTTTTGTATAGAACTTATTGTATAAATATCCGTCATTTAGTTTTTGAGTATCACGATCATAATAAAGGGATTTTAATTTATGAATGAAACACATATTTCTACATGAAATATATACAAAATTATAATATTTATTCGCATCAAATCCATATAAGGTTTTTTTTTTAACCCATTCATAAGATACAATATCTTCAGCCCCTTTAGAAATAGACTTATTATCGTGTTGTTTAAAATGTTCTATAAACTCTTCTGTTTTAGATTTAGACCATTCATTTGATACTAAAATATATACAAATGGATTAAAATGATTTATTGTCACTGAATATGTTTTACGATTTTCATCCAATCCGTACATTTGGATGCTAAAGTCTTCGCGCATATCACTTACTTGAAAATCAATCATTTTAATCTGTAGAGCCATATAATAATATATTTTATAGTTTTAAATCAATTTTCTAGGTCAGTCTTTTTTTTTTACGAGCTTTTGTTTTTT
>Ga0213868_10002234_pt1 | contig 18549 bp, 14 predicted proteins | sample PICome_9_FD_160087 | JGI IMG/M metagenome (GOLD analysis project Ga0213868, IMG submission 160087) | Coastal seawater microbial communities near Pivers Island, North Carolina, United States - PICO127 | ecosystem: Environmental > Aquatic > Marine > Coastal | place: USA: North Carolina...
TGGAATCGTCATTCGAAACAATTCTCCCACTGTAGAAATACCATGAACAGCGTCATTGATGGCTCCTGACGAGGATGGTCCCTTTTGATTCTTCACTCGAGCTAATTTTAGACTGATGGCCTCTCGTAGTTCTTCAGCTGTCATTCTGAAATCCTCACGATTTACAAGGTCTGTAAAGATATGCAAAGGAAGACGGGAGATGGCTCTATTGCTGCTGCTCATATTGAGACAAACCAATTGTAATTTATGAGTATGTTATGTTTTACACGGTTGTTGTTGAGGTTGAGGTTTGATGAAACAATAAAGGATAAAGTTTATACTGCAAATGAAAGTAAAATACCTTTTCCACCAACAACCAACAGACAACAGAGTTCAAGCAACCATCAAACCATCAATCAGCGACCATCAATCACCACTCTCACTCCTCTATTCATTCTGTTTCAGTTCATCATTCCTTCTTAGAGCGCTCACCAATCCACCAATTTCATTCATTTAATATATTCATAAATACATTGGTATATGCCGTTGCGAGCGATGTATTTTCTACCATCGACCGAGGAAGAAACAAGGCGTATTGCCAAGTTTCTTTCTTCTCGTACTACGTGCACTTTCATTGATTCATTACCAAAGATCAACTAGATGCCTCATAGTACCCTCGAGTTCTACGCTCTCATGTGTAGTTAAATATTTTGACCCTACACTCGAGTGTCTCCTTGGTTATCACATTTATTTTAGCTGTTGTGAATGAATCGTAATGGAACATCTGTTCAAGGTTTTTTGTCTTTTTTGTATTTAGAAATGTGTATGAAACATAAAACAGTATGAAGTGTACAACAACGTTTTTAAGCAATGTTTACTTTTATTTGGTTAGAGCAGTTTGTTTTATTCGAATTCGTGTTGGTCTTTGGTTCTTTTTCTCCTTCTCAGCGATGTGCTGTTGTCCGTTCTCACATATAAATGTGGCTGGTACAAGAAGAATGCTCCTCACTTCCTCACTGATTTCATACTTTCCTCGGTGGACAGATCAGTGCATAACTCTTTCAAAGAGAGAGGTTCTTCTGTGTGCACCTCCAAAAGCTCCAAAACAATGACAACTCTTGAAGACGTCATTGTTCTCACACAACAAACGATCGAATCGATCCTGACGAAGCCAAAATGCACCAAGAAGCTCTTGTCCAAACCTCCATTTCGTTTTCTGCATGATATTGTCACGGGTGTCATGAATGTCACTGGATTCCCTGAACATTATTTTACAGCTCAAGAATTAGACTCTGCGAATTTCAATGACAAAACATCAAAAGTAGCATTCATCGAAAAGCTCATTCGACTCGTGAGTATGGGTGTAGGTGAAATGCTACCTACTAGAGCATCCAAGGTTGTATCGGGTACAGAGCCACTTTTGACGAATCTTCTCATTACGGAGTATGCAAAGTTGGCTGTTGATGACAGTATCGATCGCGAAGCGATCATTGCTCGTTCCCTTGGCCAAGGGGAGATTGAGAACATGTTGAATGAGGATCAAATACCCTCTTCCATTTTTGTGGATTTGAATGACAAGCAATACGTTCAATCTAAAGTTCATAGTTGTACGGGAAAAGTCGAAGATACCATAAGTATGATATCCGATGTCATCTCGAAACCAAAGTGTACAGAAAAGTTACTCATGAAACCTCCGTTCCGATTCATTCATGATGTTATTATGGCTGTTCATGAGAAAACGGGCATATTAAACGTGTGCACACTGAGGTAAGTAATCCGAAAGAATCGGTGCTAGTTTCTTGCATGTTACGAACCTCTAACTTTATTATTCTGAATAATGCATATTAGCAAAAACGAATTTGATTCATCCCATTTCACGAATAAAGATGTGAAGATTGAGTTTTTGTCAAAGATGGTAAAGGCTGTAAAGATGAGACTTGGTGATGTCAATCTCGATTTAAAACCTATCAAGGTTGTGACCGGTCTGGAAACAGAACAAACTCGAAGATTTCTTCAACTCTTCATTCTAGCAGCAACTACGTGTGAGTCAAGCGTAAATGAGCCAACAAGTGATGCGGCTCAAAAGAAACATCATGATGATATGTCATCGTCAGAAGAAAAGAGTGAGATTATTGTTTCGACAAATGAAGCGAAGAACCTTCAAAACCCTCATAGGAATCAAGAACAAGCAGTCAATGCTAAACCAGAAGAGAAAGATAGTATGGAATATGACTTTAAAAATCTGCAGAACGATGGTATGAAACATACGTTTAATCTAAACACACAATTCACTGTGAATAGTCGAAAGTTCAGGGATATGGACGAAACCGAGCATGAACCACAGAGTCTTGATGATCTTGCTTCATGTGTTAAGGATTTGGTCAAATCAATCTTGCCTATTGGTAATTTTCTTGATAGTTGTCCAAGGTATCTAAATGATTTGAATAAGATTTCAGATAAAAACGAGGAAGAATACAAGAAAACTGAGATGAATTATTTGAACATTAAGAATAAGTTTGATCAACAGAATGAAGTTCTGCTGAACAAAATACGGGACCTTGAAGACGAAACAAATGACATCAATCTAGAAATCATTGATCTTGGGAAAAACAGTGACCTCATTCAAAAAAGTATGCAAAGATTTCTCTAGAAAAATAATTCATCCTTTAGGAAATCTTCTTTTATTCGTGGACAAGTATATAAGTAAGGTAGTGATGCTCCAAATACTATGAAATATATATCTGGCTGATAATGAACGCTCCAATTGCAAGAAGGGCATTGAAAAGGAATGGCAAGCTTGTAAATCCGAATTGTTTCTTCCCTTGAACATAGATAAAACTATACAAAATTGGACCAATTACTTTGAACAGTGCAATAAAAGATGAACGCTCTCCAGCAAGCTCCCCTTGTGCTACGCCTGCCTTGGTGCCTTCTGATACCAATGCTCCGATTACACCTAGTGATTGCGCCGATCCTATAAAACCAACGATCGATCCAACGACAAGGCCTCGGAAAGAAAAGAATATTGCCCCAATAGGACCAAGAATTGCAGAAATTGTTGCAATTGCTGTGAATTGTCTAAGTCCCAGTTTCCGAACTAACAGGCTGCCAGCTATGTTAGCACATATATTGCAGAATCCAAACATGGCAACAAACGAAGAGAACTCCTTTGTGGAAAGATTCCATTCCGTTTTTGCAAATATCTGAAAGACATCTCCCATGAATTGAGGAAGCGATTGTAACATCAAGATTATTGCCAGCATTTGCACCTGTTTGGAGTGACGAAAGAGTATTTTGGTGCATGATAACGGAGATTGTACTAACAGTTTCCTGGTTGTTGCAGAATTGAAAGGAATTTTCTTGGATGGCAAAAGAGTTTCCCTCATACCAAAGTAAACTAATATAGCAGTGAAAGCTGTTACCATTGTGGAACAACCATATGATATTGCCAATCCTAACTCTGATAGCCGGCCAGCTGCAATAGCTCCAACGAAGAATCCTGCGCCTACCAAAGAGTACTGTAAACCTAGAGTTGAGCTCATTAATTCAGGGCTTGATGCGGAAATGTCACTGACAATAGCTTGCGAAGCGATAAAAAATAAGCCGACACATAATGATCCAACAAACTTGGCTGTGCATATCGTCAGTACAGTTGGTTTCAAAGAAACTGCCCCATTCGCAAGTGTCAATAATAAAAGAGTGCACACCAAAGCTGACTTTCTTCCCAGTACATCAATTAAGGAACCTAATGCAGGTGAAAGAATAATTTCAGCGAATGCAGCTCCTGCGGATAGAATGGATAAAATGGATGTTGCGCGATCCGTTCCAATCTTTTCAACAAGAGCTGGAGCAGGCGAAAACGCCACAAGCGCAACGGAGAGGATGATAAAAAAGGAAGACGATTGAAAAACTGCTAATGATCGATCCAAAGGAGTAGAAAGATTCTTCTCATTTTGAATCTTTGAGATTTCTTTTCCTCCGCCAGTGATTAACAATGACTTTGGTAGGGATTTTGAACTCATGACACCGGTCGGAGATTTGATCCTTCCAATCGCGCGTCTTTGATGTTTCAAATCATGAGCAACAGTCGGAGATAGAATTATCAAAAAAGATGAAATTGCAACTTTAAAGAGCTTGGAAGATATAATACACATTTCGCGTATTATGAGTATGGTATTTGTGATGTGTGAGATGTGTGATCTTAGAATTTTGAAATCTTTTTCATGTTCAATATGGCATCGCAATAAAGTATCTTAATGAGCTAAATGTGCCGATTGGTTCCCACGTGACGTCATCATGTGTCCTCTCGCCACGATAACGACCACAAAACTCAATACACACAAACCAACGAAAGTTCCTTCCAATATATTCCAAACGGACGAACGTTGCGATGTCCTGGCGCCATATACGCTCTTTAGATCGCCTATTTGTCAATAACCTATTTAATATGAAGATTCTGAAAGGAAATGGTAACTTAGCACTATTTTTCGCTGCATCTGCGATAACTTTCACGACAGTTCCACGGTTGGTTGAGTCCAAAGAACAAATTCAGCAAGATTCACAGCAAAAGTTACAACAACTACAAGATAGTGATGTATCCAAACCATTTGATGATAAATGTCCAATTTATGGGTGTGTTCTGTTGCCAAGGGATATTTATTTCGACAAACAAGCGCAAGCAGCTTTGACGGCTCTACGCATGCGCGCAGCTGATGATGTATCCTCTACTTCATCTTCGTCCACCGCAGTGAGTGATTCAGAATCAATCATGAATATGCAACAAGCTATGGAGATGTTAAAATATCTAGGCTCTGAAGACCAAGCCACGCTTACGTTGATTGGTTACAAAGGAGGGTCATTAAATGAACAAGTGAATCAAGATAGAGCATTTGTTATTTCTCCTTATAAGGTCAACAGTGGCAAGAATAACATATCTGACGCACAGCTTCTAGGAGTTTTTGACGGTCATGCTAAATTTGGTGAAATGGTTTCGGAATACTCAGTGTCTACTCTGCCCATGATCCTTTCAGAAAAACTGGAAAAGATTTTAGACAATATGGATGACTCCTTGGAGCAAGTAACTGCAGATGTTCAAAAAGCTCTGATCGAAACATTCATTGAAGTGGACAAAACTGCGCCTGCCGATCAATCAGGTGGTTGCACAGCTTCAGTCGTCTTACAACTTGGACGATGGGTATACGTCGCAAACGCTGGTGATAGCCGATCTTTTATTGTTTCATTCAATAAGCGAACAAATGAGGTTAAGATAGAGTACATAAGTAAAGAGGATAAACCTCACCTCCCAGAAGAACGAAAAAGGATTGAATCTATGAGTGGTCAAGTTTATGTCCCTCCACCCGACAGATTGCGAATGGGTGCTAGCAGTCGAGTGATGTTTGTTGATAGAGTGACTGGTAAAACTCATGGGTTAGCCATGAGTCGATCAATAGGTGATTGGGCCGCAGGAGAAAAGGGAGTCATTCCAGACCCTACAGTTGATATCTTGGATGTAGCCAAAATAATCCGAGGAGGAGAACAATGTGATGCGTCATCTATATCAGTTGATGTCAATGGTAAAACTCGTTTAGATCCATCGTGTCCTGAAACTGACGGAGAGATAGAAGTGTTCGCTGTTTCTGCAACTGATGGATTACTCGACTTTGTCACGATTGATAATATCGCCAAAACGGTTGCAACAGCTTTATATATTGATGATAGCTTACATCCTTTATCCGCGTGTGAAACTCTTATCACTACGGCTGCGAATGAGTGGTGGAAAGCCAAGAATGGTCGCTATCGCGATGATATTGCTATTGCGATCAGCAAGATAAAGTTGAATGATCATAAATAATCATTTTTGTGTAAGAAAAGATAATTGTAAAATCCTCTGAAATGAAACAATACATGGTAGATGGCATGACAAACGAATATCTGTATTTCATTTTTATTTTAAAAAGAATAATCGAAGTATTGTCTCCAAGGCTACCGTTGGAGAAAACTTCAAAAGAATAATATTCTTCTGTAATTAGAGAACAAAAAAAGAAAGGATTGATGGATCGCAATGAACTTTAATTCTAAATAGTTTTCTGTTTGATGAGTCCTTCTCTTTTAATCTGATCGTTCACTCTGAATCGCATTGGGCATTGGTCATTTGTCACTCGAGACTTGCTTCTTGCTTGCTCTTGCATTCTCCCAAACAATCGTGGATAACTACTGAGTTTCTATTTGTCCACAAACCACAAAAGATGACAAGAGAAATGAACCAACTTTGGACTATGGACTTCATACTTCATAAAGAGAGCCGTTCAAATTTCTATGTATTCATCTTTTGTACATCATGAATAAAGTCCAGTTGAAGCAAAATGCCCTATGGATTCTGCTATTAGGTGCCACAGCGCTATCGCTTGCTTCATATCTTTATACGAACAAAAGACGCCCCAAACGAACAAATGCTTTTGATCAAGAGGAGGAAGAGGCTGTGAAATTGCTCTTACCATCCTTTACGAATGCGTCACAGCTGGCTAGATCGCTTAGAAATATCAGTCAGCATAACCAGCTCATGCTTTATGGACTGTATAAACAGGCGCTGAATGGAAACGCCAGTGATAACACTTCTAATTTTGCGATGGGGGCATTCAACTTAATCGCCCGTAAGAAGTATGAAGCCTGGACTAAATTTCATGATATGCCTAGACACTTCGCTATGATGAAATATATTGAAGTAGTTGAACACTTTATGATCACAGATGGCAGTGCAATTGGAAGCACTGCAGATGGAGCATTTGAACTCGTTGAAGAAATGATGGATGACAATGATATTGTTTATGAAAACGAAGATGAAGTCATTGACTTTTCCGATGAAGAAAATGATAATGATAACAACACCAGTACCCCTTTCGATCTAGGAGCTAACGATTTATCAATAGGGATTAAGCAATCCACTCTTGGAGGCCGCGCACGTGCAACAGACGACTATGACGATGGATTCGAACTTTCTGAGAGAAATTCGGTTATGTTTGCAGCATCAATGAATGATATCAAACTGATGAAACAAGCTTTAAAACTAACGGATGACGTCGACGAAAGAGATGATAACGGTCAATGCGCACTTCATATTGCTGCAGATAAGGGACACATAGAATGCGTAAAATTATTACTCGACGCCGGTTCTGATCCTAATGCGGTTGACTTTGAAGGCATTTCTGTCCTAGAGGCGGCTGTCATAGGAGGATCGATCGAAGTTTGTAAGATTCTATTAGACGCTGGAGCGGATCCAGATCACGAAGATGCTGATGGTGACACTCCAAGAACATGCGCGGAGGATGATTCTGATGAAGAAATTCAAACTCTCTTGAGAGAAGCGAAACCACTTGAATCATTAGAAAAATCGTTTTCTAGCATGGGCACTGAAGCTAGTCAATTTTCATGCTGAATAAGTTTGTCATATATTGTTAAAAACAAGTGAACAGAATGATTCGATTTATTTAAAAGAATTCATTTAACTTTTCATCTCTATCAAAGCCTGAGAAACGTCTTCTAACGTTATTTGTAACCCATCAATGCCTTGTCCTTGTCTTCGCGCCCGTGCCAATGCATGTGAACCAGCACATCGAACTAGTCCTGCACAATCTGCACCAGAAAAATTATTAGTTACGGCAGCCAAATCTCGAATCTTATTAGAAGGTGCGGACATGACTGCCCGTTTTATTCGTCGCTTGAACGAAGAGACCTTATTAATGGGTTCTGTAGCCGCACCAATACCATCAATAGCTGCACAAAGTGGGGCACTTAATCTACCTCTTCGTCGTAATGCTTCAAAGTGAATTTGAAATATTTCCCTTCTTCCTTCTTTGTTTGGTTTCGGAATCTGTATTTGTACTTCAAGACGACCTGGTCGCAATAGAGCTTCATCCAATAAATCTCTTCGATTCGTCATTCCAATTAAAAGCACGTTGTTAATTGCATTTACACCATCGAGCTTTGTAAGAATTTGGTTCACCGCAGATGCTCGAGTTGTAGCGAATGTATCCTCCGATGAACTACGTTTACGAAATACAGCATCAATTTCATCAATAACAATCACATGCAAAGAAGATTTTGTAGCATCTCCACCGCAAGCACGCAATTCAGATTCTGCATCTTGAAATAGGTCTCGAATAAGTTTTTCAGAGCCACCCACCCATTTGTCCAATAGTTCTGGAGCTGCAACGATCTTTGGATCTCTAGCATGAAGAGCCTTGGCAATTTCTCTTGCTAGTAACGTTTTGCCACATCCTGGCTCTCCATATAACAAAAGTCCTCTCACAGATGTCAGACCAAGAGATTCCAATTCTTTTGCATCTGATAGGCTCTGTGTTCCAATGATTTCGTCATTGTCTAGACTACGGTAAACTCTACCATCAAGGACTCTTCTCACTATAGCGTCAACCTGAGGTTTTAATCCTCCAACACTTTGAGAAAACGTATCCCTCATGAGATCATTTCTCTCTTTCCCACTTAATTGTAAAAGAGGATCGAATCGTTCTAAATCGTCATTAGAGTCTTTTCTTGTAGATACACGTTCCGTTCCACTATCGTCAAAAAATGTAATCATTTTACTCATATCCCAACCAATATTCATGAGCGTCATGTGTCCATCATCTTCTTCCATGTGCAATCCAGCTGGAAGAAGAATGACTTCAAGAATGGCAGCTGCACCAATGTCAAGAGCTTCATAATTTCTCAATGGACCTCCATATTGGACCCATCCTCTTACATTTTCATTTTCGTTTGATTTCAATGCTGTTTTTTCACCTGTTCTGCGTTGCATCTTACCAGGCAGTATTCTATACCTTTTCACTCCGCCATATAATAATTTACCGTATGCCATTGCACCAGCTGGTGTTCGAATCGTATTTTCAAGACTCTTTCCCGAGGGTAGCAGAATCACATTGGCACCTATTCGACCAAGAAACTCATCTCTCGTAAATTCAATCATTTCTAAATCTTTTTCATAAATCATATCACTGGCAACGGCACGAAGTTCCTGTGACAAATCAATCACACACGAGCTCGGTGTAGCCTTCATCCACCGAATCCATGCCATAATTTCATCTCTTTCCGAGAACGAATCCACATGAGCCACATCTGTAAAATCAGCTGGAAGTGACGTAAGTGTCAATCGGTTCATCAATGACTGTAGAGCAAAGGAAGCACTGTCATCAACCCAACTTGTCCACCCTGAAGCGCCACCATCACCAACACCCGATTTACGTTTCATGTCAGATTTAAAGATTGTATTCACAATGTTTCCTGCCAGTGCCTCCATCGCCGAGGTTTCAACATCTACTTCAGTGGTTGGTTCTGATGAAGCTACTCGTCGAAGCACTTGAGGTAATGGATTACTTTTGTATGATGTGAATGATTCACATAATATAGGAATGCACGACAAGATTAGGAAGGCTTTCATGCAGGTTATCCAAATGTAGATCGATGTAAGTAGTTGCACTAAAACTATGGGAATACACATGTGTTGTGTTCTCGTCATGAGTTTGATCTTTGGAAAAGTCCCAGTGCGGCCTCCAATGACGTAGGACGCTTCAGCCCTCGAGAGTTACTCATTGGCTCTTTTAGCTTATTTTGCTCTCGCTGATGACCTCCCGGATCTTGTAAAGAAATGAACCCTTTCGACCTCCTTGTTTTCCTCTTTCACTACAATACATATATTGTGTATTAACAGAAATAAATACACAACACAGTAGCTTATTACCATTGTTATTCGTTTATTTTAAAAATGGGAATTTTAGTATCCAAGATATTCGAAAGCCTGTTTGGCTCGAAAGAAGTGCGCATACTCATTCTAGGCCTTGATAACGCTGGTAAAACTACGATCCTGTATCGACTTCAGAATGAAAGTGATGAAGCTGTACAAACGATACCAACCATTGGTTTTAATGTTGAAACACTTCAATATAAGAATATAAAGGTGAGGACAGTGGCAGAAGTTCGTTCGAGTACTACTACTTATATTTCATACCTTTTTTCTAACAAAAACGTTTTTATTATAGTTTCATGTATGGGATTTAGGAGGTCAAACATCCATTCGACCATATTGGAGATGTTACTACCCAAACACAGATGCAATCATATATGTCGTAGATTCTGCAGATTCAGAACGCATGTCAGTGGCTCGTGGTGAACTTGCGGCCATGTTGGAAGAAGAGGAGCTTAGAGATGCCATCCTATTAGTATTTGCAAATAAACAGGATCAAAAGGGTGCTTTGAATGCTCAACAAATTAGTGATGCTCTTGGATTGCCAGAAGTTCGGAATCGTCAGTGGAGTATCCAAGAGACTAGTGCACTACAAGGGAAGGGGCTTTTTGAGGGGTTTGATTGGCTTGTGAATAGTATTAAAGGAACAGAAGATTGATTGAATGTTGTGATTATTCCAGTAAAAGGATGAAACAGATCAGCAGTGATAAAAATCAATTTACAATCGATTACTTAAAATGTCTAGGCGAAGTTCCGTCATGAGTTCGTCCATGAAATGAAGATTGTGTTCTGTTCCAAGCATAACTGCAACATATTCATTTCCTTTCGTTGTGAACAAGTGATTCAAATAAGCTCTATCATATTGTTGACATGTTCGACACTTGCATCCTTTGTCTATTGAAATACCATGCTCTGTTTTACATTTCCCTCTCTTTATTCGAAGTAGACCATCTTTTGTCAGCAACGTTCCTCTCCTCCCAAGCTTTGTAGGGTAACAACTATCAAGTGTGTCTAAGCCTCTTGGAACTGCATTTCTTATAGATTCTTCATCGGCAATACCTAATAAATGACGAGGTTTTTCGTAGCGATGACCTTGATCGAAAAGAGGCATCATCCATTGCAGTAACTCATCTAAATCCTTTTTAATGAACGGTACACCAAAATGAACCATGTGAGATTCATATATATCGTGAACAAAATGTGACATACAAAGAATGACAAAGCATACACAATCAGAAAAACGTACTCCTCTTGTTTTACCCAACGAGCCACCTATGGCATAACCGTCGAATGGCAAGGAAGAAAGATAATCAATGCTCTTCCTTCGCAGTTCAACATCAAGACCACCATGAACAATGGAATACATGGCCTGGTTATTCACATTTTCCAAGTGCCTCTGAAGTGATCGTGTCTCCCAGCGGTGAGATCTGTCTACGCTTTCAGCCAACGCGTCTCGAGAAATGCCATGCGCTGGAAGCTCGTCAAGAGGAAGAATAATATCTGCACCAATATCTTTCTGGGCATCAACAACGTTCTCTGGTGTTAATGCTATCTTTGAACCATCGCGATAGCTTATGAATTGCACTCCCTCTTCTGATATTTCTACTATGTTGTCATCGTGATTGTCCCAGTAAGGTTTACTCGCGTTGCGCTTCAATTCTGACAAAGGGTTACGATGTTTTTCTCCAAATAGCAAATCGTTTGCCAAGGAGAAAACCTGAAAACCACCAGAATCAGTAATAAAAGGTTTATTCCTCCCTGTGAACTTGTGGATACCACCTGCATCCCGTATCACCTCTGTCCCTGGCTGAAGCATTAGGTGATAGGTGTTACTGAAGATGAGTTGAGAACTCGCATATCGAAAATCTACACCTTTCAACGCGGCATTTGTAGCAACGGGGACATAGTTCGGTGTGTCGATGCTTCCATGAGGCGTGTGAATTCGACCAACGCGTGCCATAGATTTCGATGATTGGTGTACAATCTCAAATTTAAAAAACGGACGAGGATCATAATTTGATTCTGGGAATTCTTTGGCAGCCTTCGCCAAACTCCTGTTGCTGAGGAACAGGATAGAATTACTTTGGAGCCGCATCTTTCGTTTCATCTTTCATTTGAAACGTTTGTTTTGAATGTAGGCTACTTTGTATGACAGATTTTATTTCTCAGTGGTCGAGGTGAATTGTGAATTTGTTTTGTGTTGATGTGAACAGTGAAAACAAGATCGACTGGTGGCTGTTGCTATCTTTCTACTTTTTAGCTCACTATTTTGAACCCAGGAACGATAATAGAACGTAAGTCAGTAGTCAGTAATGTGCCAGCGATTTGGATAGAGAATATGGATGCGAGTTATTCGTTAATGTGTTTTATACGAAGTGAAATATCAGTATATATCTCTTTTCCTCTTCTGTTAATTAGTTAAATTCAATTTCCACGTACCTCTTCTCATTCCAGAGGGACCAAATCAGGAACCAGAACCGATGTCAACAAATGAGCAAAGCGAACCGAATGATTGCATATAAAAAAACGGAAAACATCAATAAACATATTCAACATTATAAAGCGATCGTTAAATGCCCGAAAAAGTTAACATTAAATTAGATCGCCCTTCTGGAGTATACTTTGCAGGGGAGACGGTGTCAGGGAAAGTGAAAATTGAAGACAACTCTCGAAATGGTACGTTTCATGTTTCATTCCTACGAGTCACATAAACTATAGCCTACAGAAACTTAAAAAATGCGTTCTGATCGTCTATTCTATTACAGTTTGTCAATCTATTACGTTGAAGATGACGGGTAAAGCACATGCTCATTGGCGACGATGGATTACGGAGGACAAATCGATTCAAAAAAACGATTACGTTGGGGAAAAATTCTATATTCATTCCAATCGTACGCTTTGGGGACATTTGTATCGCACTCCAACTATACGAAATGTAGGGAATAACTTTGTGTTTGGAGGAGCTGTAGGAGATGGGTGTATATATATTCCTTGCAGAACATTTGAAGGATTGCACAAAGATTCCCCAATGACGGTTGTACTTCGGGTCTGTGATTCTGACCGCAAATCAGCTGATAATAACCTGGGAGAGCTCATGATCAATGCCAAAGAACTAGTGCAAAGGGGGGGCATATCAGCATTCCAGCTTTCAATTCATGGGCACCCAGGGAAAAGTACAATCAAGTTGTCAGCCAGGTTTGAAGACGAAACTATTGAATGCAGACACCGTGACATATACCACAAATGTGCCACTGCAATGTCATCTGAAGTTTTAGTACTGACAGTTCATTCTATTTCAGGAATAAATGTGGATGATATTCCTAAAGGCAGTGATACTTTGAGAGAAATTACAAAAAATATTCACGTCGAAGCGTGGAGATCAAAAGAGCTTTACCTATCCAAGTCATCAAATGTGGACGTTATGGAGCCATTCTTCGAGAAGCCATTGCCGAGTGGAACTATGACCTTTTCGTTCTCATTTCCAACTAGTGCAGATATACCTGGTTCTGCTGTCGTCAAGGCAGGCGAAATGTCAGGTATATTTTATTACATCACTTTGAAAATTAGTAAACGACGAGGTGACTCTGTTGTTCACTTACCTGTTTACATTTTACCCCTGCGGCACATGCCCACTCTTCGTCTTTTGGCCCCGGAAGAATGGAATGGTGAACCTGTTCCAATGTGCGAACATAGATCGGTTTGTTGTCGCCGTGCGAACCCATCGGACACTGTTGAAATCACTATGTCTTTGGATAGAACGGCCTATGCACCCGGAGAAAGAATGAGGATGGATGAAAGCCAAATAATCAACAATAGTAGAAAAAGTGCCGATGTTCGAATTGTTCTAAATCAATGGTCTTCTCTATCTGTACCAATCGATAAGGTCAAAGCATGCCGAAAGTTCCTTCTGTATAAGAGCAAATGCAATCCGTACACAATATTTCGACTTCATGGTACTCATATACAAATGCCTAACGTCAGTCCATCCATCTTTGACTCTAATACACATGAACCAGTTTGTATTACTTATACATTGGCACTAGAAGTTAAAGCATTTGAAAAAAAGGTTTCTCAAGAATTGCCAATTCTCGTTTGCCCGTTCCCCCCAAGCAAAGACTCTATCGCAAAGGCAAGAAAACTATATCCAAGCAAAGAACCTATCTGCAACGAAATAGAACTTGAAGATTCAGTCCCTATCAATACAGAGGAGGAGATCTCCTTGAGTAAAGATCAGGAAAGCATTGCTGTGAACGTGGTCGGGCTGTTGAGTAAACAGCGAGATATCAAAATCCCGAAAAAGTTCTCAACGAATGCCGAGTCGTGCCAGTTTTCTTACCACCCGAAAGTTTTGGTGACTTCTACTAGTAGCGATCATCATGCCAAATTGACACATTCCAAGAAAAAGCGTTCGAAGCATAAACATGTAGCATCCGAACGGAAATTTACACCACCCGCTGAAATGTCTTCCCCACATCATTTACATGACATTGGTACATTGAATTACAAATATCGCAAAGGGTTCAAATTTTCTCTACCATTCAACATCCCATTCATTACAAATAATGCATACTAAGTAACTAAGAAGTACGTAGTCAGTTTTACACATTTCACATCTTTAGCATTTTTTTGAAATAGGAATCAATCAATCAATCAATCTTTGATTCATTCATTTCCCAAGCTTGAATGGTTAATGTTGTAGTTTCTACTATCTTTCTCATACCGCTCTATTTTCCTCATCACTCTGACAAAATACCAGCACAGAAAACTGATGTTGAGTCTCTTTGAAATGGACATTATAACACATGCAAAATGAGATCAAAGCCTAAGGTTTTCGCTTTAATCGTGCTATATGTATGCTTAGAATTTGCTAATGGGTTCTCGTCTCTGTCTTCTAGATACCACCCGTCAGTCTTAGTTTCTTCGGGAAGCTTGTTTTCCGTATCTCCTTCAGTAACTATTGACAGTAAACGTTCCATATCACCAGCTTCCCAATGGCATTATAATCGAAGAAAAGAAATGTTACTTAAATATCCGGACCAAATTTCTCATTTGGAACAGCAAACGCATGGACTTTTCGTTGGATTGCCACTTCTTCTGTTATCGAATTTATCCTTGACACTCATGGCAATAAAGAGTCAAAGCTTATCGATTCCTCAAATATTTCTGCTCGCATTACCCGGCTCAGTATTTTCTTTATGGACGCTCCAAATTCTACATGATGCGTTGCATTCATCTCTTCTTCCAAAGCCATCCTATCGCAATCCATCCAAAATCATGAAGATGATTATTCGACATCGACGGAAGATTCAAGACACAATTTTATTCTTTGGATCAATGCCCTCTGCATTTGGTTTCTATCTATATTTAAAATTTGGCCATTTAACACATCATAAGAATCTTGGGGATCGCGATAAAGTTACATTATTGAAAGTTTTTAATTCCACCAATAAAGACTTTGAAGATGGCGATATACTCTTCACCGCGCATAGAATGAAACTTTTGGGTGAGGTGGGTCCAAAATTCAATATACAATGGCCCAAAGAGCGACAGCTGACCATGTCCATCAGTAAAGCTGGCTTTTCATTGTGGAAAGAAGGTCACGCCATTCGAAATGCGGTTGTATTCTGTGTCTCTTTTCTATTTGAAAGAATGATGCTTATCATCAACGACTTTTTCGTGGCGTTAACAGGAAAGAATGCCTTCTTTCCTCACAAGCCTGAAGAATTCCACAAAGAATGTAGATTATACTGTTTATGGGCAGTAGCTGTTCGTTTTGCCCTCTGTGCAACAGCGAAATCGTTCAAACCATTACTGTTCCTTTACCTATCTGAGACATTATGGTCTTTGCCTCCCCATCCATGTTGTGCCATGTTTATAACTAATCATGGAAGCAAAACAGAAACCGATCGAGTCGATTCGAAATGTATACCCTCTTCTAGCACGTACGCCGGAAAGTGGTATAATGTACTAACTCTCAATACAAATTTGCATGTTGAGCATCATGATTTTCCCACTATACCTTTTCATAAACTGGGGTCTTTGAGACATATTGCACCGGAGTTTTACAGAGGTGGAGAGAGAGATTCATTATTCAAAGTGATGAAGAAATCATTTGCGCATCCAGAGTTTTATGCATGTATGAATGCGAGTAATTTTTAAATTTCAGTAACTTAATGGGATTAAATCAACTTTTTTCCCCTCTCGCCAACAGACAACAGACAATCAAAGAGATGAAACCATACATAAGTAGTTCCAAGGAAGAAGGAAGAAGATCATGTCATCCATACCACCACCTAAAGTTCCTTCGACTCCATACAATCAAAAGAAATCGGATGGTCCACTGCCTAACCTCATTCAAACTTTAAGATGCGACAACAGGGATCAACTGATATCCCTGTTAAGCCTCGATCCGACCTCAAATACTCTCGTCTTGGACGATCAAGCTTTCAAAGCGTCTGATGATAATCCTGTAGTGCATAAGAATAGGTTGTTATTCGCTACTGAGGCATTAAGATCACTTTTGGTGTACCATACCTTAACAGATCCGTCGACCCGAACAAATGTCAAATCTACCCAAAATGCACCGAAACATCGAAGCAGACATTCAACTCTCACCTACGAAGAAGAGTCGCTTGGATTGGTTCCTAAAAATCCATTCGGAATCGTTGGCACTCGCATACTTATTAATAGTTCTAAATCAAGTCACGATATTGCTCCTGCAAATATGGACATGACGACTACAAGTCAGGGAACTGAGGCCGTATATAACCCGGCATCTCCACAAGTACATGTATTTCATAACAATGATCCACGAGATGATACAGATGGAGCCTCGGTTATTCTGTATTTCATACATCCTACACCAGAGCATGTTCGTGCCGTTTGTAGATCAATCCATGGACATCCACCAACAAGTACTCTCAATCCATTTGATAATTACTCTGGAAAGGTACTGAAGCACCGCATTGTCTTTTTACCGCGTATGAATGCGTTATCGAAACGAATTTTAGAAGATGAAAATATTATGAAGAGAAAAGATGTAGCAGTTCATACTTTAGACATAAATCTTGTACCTTTGGAAGATGATGTAATCACATGTCTTGAACTCGATAATATCATGATGGATTCTCTTGTAGACGGTGTGCCATCAGAGCCCGTGACGACTGTAGCGCAAAGTATACAAAAACTGCAAGATATTGTGGGTGTTATACCTCGCATTCAATCGTTTGGGCCGCTTGCTGAGATGGTCTTAGAACGATGTGTAAATATGAGACTCGATGAATATGATCCGTATCATCAAGAAGAAGAAGAATTCAGTGAAGTCAAGGCCATGGTTATTTTAGATAGAAAAATTGATTTGATTACACCGATGATAACACCGTTAACATACGAAGGGTTGTTGGATGACCTGTTGCATATTGAAGCTGGTATAGTGAAAGTTGAAACCGATTTGATTTCTCCTCCTGAAGCGGCATCTGCTTCTTCTTCGTCGAACGCCGATGGAAAGCCAAAGTTTATGTTTCTACCGCTCAATGATGCCGATACTTTGTATACGGAAGTAAGAGATCAGCATGTTGAAAAATTTGGGTCGTTTCTTCAGGAGCAAGCTAAGGCCTTGAAAGAATCGCATTCAAACTTTTCAGACAGAAACAAGGATCTGAATGAGATTCATCAATTCGTGAAACAAATTCCAATTTTTACACAAAATCTCAAGTCACTTACAAATCATATTCATCTTGCTGAACTTGTCAAAGGTACAACAGAGCAACCAGAATTTCGACAAAGATGGCAGACAGAAAGGTCTATGGTCGAATCGGAAGCTTGCTACGATATGATTGAAGATTTAATAGCCAGTCAATATCCACCATTTCGTATTCTTAGATTATTGTGCCTACAAAGTCTTACTGGTGGTGGAATCAAGTCCAGTAGATATGAGAGCTTACGACGAGAAGTTGTCCAAACGTATGGTTACGAGTTTTTATTTCTATTACAAAACTTGGAAAAAATTGGTCTATTGAAGAAGAGAGAATCAATGTGGGATGCGTCCTCATCTTTTTCTACAATTAGGAAGCATCTCATGCTCATTCAGGAAGAAGTCGATCCTTCCCATCCAGATGATGTATCGTATGTTTCAAGCGGTTATGCACCAATATCTTGTCGTGTGATTCAGACAGCGATTAACGGGTGGGCTGGAAAGGAAGAGGCGCTAAGGGAGCTTCCTGGTAGACGACTTGATATACTACAGCGTTCTCCGCCAGAAGATTTTGAAACAATTCTCAAGCATAGGATGAATAGTCCTCTTGGAGTTTACGCATCTGAAAAAGAAGATGGGACATTGATTCATAAATCAGGTGATGAAATACCGATAGAGGAGAAGCCTGTGCTCATCGTATATTTTGTTGGAGGCCTTACATACGCCGAAATCGCCAGCTTTCGATATTTGAGTAAACGTAGAACGTTTCCATACAGAATTGTTTGCTGCACTACAAAGATAATAAATGGCGGTACATTCTTACAATCGCTTCAACGAATCTGAGTAATAAATTCCAATTTTCGTTTTCATCAATGTAAATCAATGTAATATTTGAACAATGAATTCCAATTTTCGTTATCATCGTTGTAATATTCTCTTTAAAAAATTTAAAGATTCTTCACATAATTTTGAAACACTACAACTCGTACTGAAGTGTTTGTAAGCTAAAATTCCTCTTCGGATGAGAAAATGGTTCAGGATGGAACTCAACCTCAAAGATCACTTCGACTCCATCATGACCAATACGTACGCTGATATCGTCAACATACCTCGATACGATGATGCA
>Ga0213868_10002241_pt1 | contig 18540 bp, 15 predicted proteins | sample PICome_9_FD_160087 | JGI IMG/M metagenome (GOLD analysis project Ga0213868, IMG submission 160087) | Coastal seawater microbial communities near Pivers Island, North Carolina, United States - PICO127 | ecosystem: Environmental > Aquatic > Marine > Coastal | place: USA: North Carolina...
ACACCAGAGAAGATCAAAACGATAGAATCGTTCATGACGGCAGCGGATCCAATCGTGGACATGAGCATGATTTTAAGAGATCTCTTCCAGTTGACGGGGTCATCTAGTGAATTTCTCAATTTATCAAAGAGACCTCCTCTTTCCATTTTTTCAAGGTAAATGGTGGTAAGCATAAGTCCAAAGAGTAAGAAGAGAGGTTCCATGATGATGACTCGTTCGGCGTAGAATTCAGGTCCATGTCCAAAGAGGTTGAGGAAGTAACGGTATACGACCATGCACATTCCTCCTCCTAGAGCAATACCAGGTCTTCCAATGGGTAAGAACCAGTTGGGGAACATGAGGAATACCCAGAATGCAAAGTAAATGATACTAACGGTCCATTTTCCAAAGGCACTGAATTGTCCAGATACATCTTCATGTACGTAATCTCCAAGCAATCTATGACGTCTACGTGTGTATTCCATGATATCCGATGACGATAGAGAAGATTTGGATAGATTTCTACGATTTTCTTGGAATTTGGATCTCATGGAGGTATTTCGTTCTGAGGATTCATACCTTGCAGTAGAATCCATCTTAGTAGGTTCCTGAACGAAAGCAAGTGCCGCATGTGTACGTTCCTGTTCTAATTTACGAACATGCACTTGTTGTTCCGTGAGGGGTGGAATCTTCTGTCCTGAGGGTCCCAAGAGAGCTAGATTCACAGCCAAAACAGCGAGTATCGCTACAAGGGCAGGTCCCCATTTTCGTCCAAAGGTAGGTTTCACAGCATCCTTCTTGGAAGTTGAAACAGACAGGGATTGTTCAATGTCGTTCATTTGTTAGGGTATGTAAGTAATAATACTCTTATCGGTTGACTGTTTCTACAATATGTATTGGAACCGCGTGTATGTTGGAACTACTTTTAAAATTTCTGGTATTTCAGAACGTCGGTAAAGAATGAATCAGTTCTATATATATAATATGTGTATATATATATATATCAGAATCTAAGAGATCAATAGAGAGATCAATAGAGAGATCAATAGAGAGATCAATAGAGAGATGGAGATTACAACGGTGTTTTTTTGGTTTGTTTTTTGGCGACGAAGAGACGAAAGGACGGGCGAGCTCGCAGAAAAGAACAAAAGAGGCATGGCCAGTGCACAAGTGTATGATGAACATACGAGCAAGTCGGACACAAGATGTGTTTTTAGCTGCCGTTATCAAGATTGATTGATTCGAATATGACTAATTTAGCTCTAAAGCTAACATGGTCCTAATTGTTCCGAAATGTTCACTTTCTGTTTCCTGTGGTTCGCGCGCTCTGGTTCGAGGGAACGATGAAGGCCTCTGAAGGTATTATGTATTATCTCCTCCTCCTAATCCCTACAGTTTTATTATTATTATATATAGACAGACAGACAGACATACAATAGACAATAGACAATTATGGACGATCAACAATTGAAACAAGTCGAGGCTCTATGTGAAACGCTGTACACAGGAGTCCCTCACACGTCCACGTCGGAAAGTGGGGGTCAAATTCTAATCTCGCGCGCAGAGGCCCAATCGCGATTGCTATCCTTGCAATCGTCAGCTGAGTACATTCCCCAGTGCCAATACATACTCGACCGCTCGTCGTCTCAATATGCGCGCCTGGTCGCGGCCAACAGTCTCACGGAACTCGTGTCTTCGCACTGGAACAACTACACCGTCTCACAACGCATCGACGTTCGGAACTACGTGCTGGGATACCTCGCCAACCACGGCCCTTCGCTGCAGGACTTTGTCACCGCCGCACTTATCAAACTCGTATGTCGAATCACGAAACTGGGGTGGTTTGATGACGTCACGCACAGAGAACTTACAGATGATATTACCAAGTTCTTGCAGGCCACTGTGGACCATTGTATCTTGGGACTTAAGATACTGAATCAATTGGTGGAGGAGTTGAATATTCCAAATGCAGGAAGGACACTCACACAACATCGAAAGACAAGTGTTTCCTTTCGAGATTCATGTCTCTTTCAGGTATTTCAATTAGGTTTGACCACACTTCAACAATTGCAATCCAGAGTCATTGGTGAGTTATTTTATTATGATACTGTATTTCATTTATGTGTGTCCTATCAACGATTCATCGAAGGAAGGAAGGAAGGAATCCATCTGAGATCTGAGTGTTGTATACATATATATATGTATATACATATATATATGTATATATATATGTATATATACTCGTATGTATATATGTATATCCCTAACATATTGTGTTTTCATTCATTCATTCACACAGTGGCTGAACCTAGACAAGAACAAATCATGGGAGAACAAGCATTGGCACTCACAGAAAAATGTCTCAACTTTGACTTTATTGGAACCAATCCAGATGATTCTTCAGAAGATGTTGGAACCATACAAGTACCAACGTCATGGAGACCTGTCATATCCGATCCTGCTACCATTGAAATGTTATTTGAATTTTACAAAACCACAGAACCGCCTAGATCCTCCAAAGCCATGGAGTCCATTATTCTCATTTGTTCCGTACGAAGATCACTCTTTGCCACAGAAAAGGACAGATCTGAATTCTTATCCAGAGTTATGAATGGGATACGATCATTGCTCAAAAATCAAACAGGATTCCAACATCAAGATAATTACCATCAATTCTGTCGTTTGCTTGGAAGAATCAAGGCCAATTATCAACTCAGTGAACTCGTCAAAGCAGATGGTTATATTGAATGGCTCGAATTGGCATCGAACTTTACAGTGCAATCCGTTACGAATTGGCAATATTGTACCAATTCCATTCATTATCTCATGGCTTTATGGGGAAGACTTGTTGCTGCGGTACCATATGTCAGAACAGATACAGGTGTGGCTGGTCATGCGGAAGCATTGGAAAAACAAGTATTGACTGTCATGGATGCATACATTCAAAGTATGGTTGGGTCTGTTGAATTGATTGTCAATAGTGATGGTGCATTAGATGATCCATTAGACGACGATGGATCCTTGAAAGAACAATTGGATAGATTACCTGTCCTTTGTAGATTCAAATATGCTCAAGTTGCTAATATCATTCTTAATAAATTTGATCCATTGATGAATCAGTATCGACAAGCATTAAATCATATTGGGACAACATCCAGTACAGACAGTGCACCTGCAGATATTGCAAGGCGTATTGAAATATTGGAGGGACAGTTGACATGGCTTACGTACTTTGTTGGGACTATAGTAGGGGGGCATAGTTGGTCATCGTCACATCTTGGAGACGGCGATGAAACCATCGATGCTAGTTTGAGTAGAAGAGCATTACAACTAGCACAGTGTTTGGATTATCGTCTTACATCATCAAATGGAGTCGGAAGATCAAATCCAAAGTTAGAACAAGCGTTACTTTATTACTTTCAAAACTTTAGAAGGGTTTACATGTTCATGTGGGATCAAGTTGCTAATCCAGAAAGTGCATCGAACGCAGTCTCTGTTGTTGGGATGTTGGCCTCCAAGTTGGAAGCTGGACCATCCACCAAACAACAAGTATATCAGCGCATGTTTGAACATCTAGGTATGGGTGATCATTCCACGGTTGCTAACTTGATTGTCACTAAGATTGGAAACAACTTAAAGTACTGGCCTGATGACAATGAAATTATCCAAAAGACACTGGATCTTTTGTTGGATATGGCCGCTGGGTATAGCAGCTCAAAACTTCTGTTGACTTTGGATACAGTGAAGTTCCTAGCACACCATCACACAGAAACACACTTCCCTTTCTTGGCTGTACCTGCCAACGTGAGATATAGAACCACATTCCACTCAATTCTCTGTCGACTGTTACTATCTCCAACTGGAGAGGACAAACTTGAAATTACTTTTGAGCAATTTGTGGAGCCAATCTTGAATAATCTTACTCAGTTAGAAAGCCTATCACTCGCTGAACTGAGAAGTGAAGCAGCCAAGAGACTATTAGTTGGCGCATTTCGTGATTTGAGAGGAATCACTGCTAGTTTACATAATCGGAAAGCATACGCTGAATTCTTTGAATTGATGCACCCAGCACATTTACCACTGCTTGCAAAGGTTGCTGATACATGGCATGATCAAATAGATGTGATTGTTAGTTTGCTGAGATTTCTCCAAGAATTTTGTCACAACAAGGCCAACCGTGTCAATTTTGACCCTAGTAGTCCTAATGGAATTTTACTATTCAAGGCTACAAGCGATGTCGTCTGCTCATTTGGCCGTAGACTGCTTGCATCGCCTATTCCAGATGACAATTTATACAAACGAAGGTACAAGGGTATGTCCCTTGCACTAGGCGTTCTGAACTCGGCATTGAGTGGAAATTATGTATGCTTTGGCATCTTTTCTCTTTACAATGACCCCTGTCTCGATAACGCACTGGATGTTGCGTTGAAGATGGTGCTTTCGGCGCCTGTTGACGATGTTATTGCGTATCCAAAGTTGAGTAAATCTTACTTTGGGTTCATTGAAATCTTCTTCCGTAATCATATCAAAACAGTGCTTGCATTAGAAACGAACGTATTGATGCAGCTCATGAATGCAGTTCATGAGGGTTTACAGGCTAGCGATCCACAACTTAGTTCGTTATGTGCTAATGCAGTAGACCACCTTTCTACATTTTACTTTGAAAATATGGGTAAAGAAAAGGTCTTGGAAGTGCAATACCTCAATAAGCACTTGGCATCGCAACCGAATCTATTTTCAAGTTTTACTTCTACTCTATTCAATCTTTTGCTCTTTGGTGCACCTCAAAATCATTGGGCTGTTATCAAACCGATGTTGAGTTTGATGCTTGCAAGCGAATCTAGTTTTACTGCATATAAAGATCATCTGATTAGCACACAGTCGCCCGATAATCAAAACGCTCTCAACGAAGCATTTGGCAAGCTATTGCAGGATGTACAAAGAAGTCTCGACAGTGCAAATCGTGATAGATTCACTCAGAAGTTAGTGGCATTCCGTGTCGCAGTTCGTGGATTTTTAACACTGTAGATGCCGCGATGTCTTAGTAGAATAAATAGGTTACATTCTGTTTTTCTTTTAATTGTCTTATTCAAACTGTGTGCCCCCCTCGTTTTGAATGAGGTATTGATTAACGCTAAAACATCTCTCGCACAATGATTTGACGTATACCTTTTGATCTACATCTACGTTCTTGGGATCTTTTGGGGTGGACCTTTAGGCTTCTCTTCCCCTGCCTTCCGTTTCATTCTTTCGCGAATACTTTGCTTCATTTCTTTCTTAGACTTTTTAGTTTCTGCTTCTTCGGCTATAGCTTTTTGTAATGCTTCTTCTTCAACCTTGGCCTCTTCCTTGCATCGAACACACAATCGGCTTTGCCTCGTGTTTTTATCCTCATAGCATGGTAAATCCGGTTTACGGAGTTTCATTGGTTCCTTTGCAGGAGGGGGAGGGTCATACCAATCTGGTGGCTTAACAAATCTTTTGCTAATGTTCTTGCACACCATTTGCACGTAATCCAGCAATGCATCTTTTGCGACATACTTGTTATAAAAATCAATAGCATTCTCTGCAATTTTTCTACATTCGTCATCATGATCCCTGCACCATTTAATTTTCTCCTCCAAGTCCGATAGATCAGCTTTGACAGGTACATAATCCACGAATGGTTTGAGCAACGGAAAGTACCACATGGTGTCTGCTACCTGTTGCGATTCAACTTTCAAAATGACCGATCCTAATCGCATCATGAATCCGTAACGACAAGCTGCACAATGTCCATCAACGTAAACCAAATATTTGTACTTGCTCTGTTCATAAATTGGAGTAAAGTGATGCTTCCCAGCAGTAAAATCGAAATCACCCAATCTTAAAAAAGTCATGGGTTTCGATGCAATCTTTTTGTCTCTCATGTTCCATCCAACGATTGCAGCATCCAAATAAGGCTCTTCTCCTCCTTTGATCGGATCATCTTTCCACTTATAACTTAAATTTGCAAGATGCAATCTTTGATTATTTTCAATCTTGGTGCCACCTCCAGTGGCAGTCCCTCTGAAGAAGGCAGTAGCCACACGATTGTCATCCCATTTCCTCTCAAACTTTCTAAAATTTTCTTCCGTGAACAAGTCTCTTGGAACTGAGTCAAAGATTGCTTTCCCTTCCGAGTCCTTTTTATGCATAAATGTATGAGGGAAAACGAGTCCACATGCCCCTTCCCAATCTTCAGATGAAGGCCAAGGTATATCCGCAAATCTAGTTTCTGAGGCTGCATAAAAGCTAACAATGGGAGCATATGTTTTGAACTTATGTTCTTCTGCAAGGTCTACATCTTGTTCTGGATCTCTATCATCTTTGTCAAATATGAATCCATATGGTTCTACAGGAATACCTTTGGGGACGTTAATTTTCAGTTGTGGATAGTCTCGTTTGTTTAAAAAGAATTCACAATCTGGAATATCCCTTGTCCTACATGCTTCTGCAAGCATATCTCTCAAAGCAGCTAAGAATTGATCTCCCCAGTACTGCATATTGGATACATCTTCTGGCTTGGCCATTTCATTGCATATAATATTACCATTGGCCCACCATTTGGATTTATCCTTTTCAATGTTTTCTTCCCTGTACAAGCCTGCCTTTCGAGTATAATATGTATCTAAGGATCCATCTCCTTCAAGAGTGAGTGCATCACCCCAAGTATTTCTATAATCCTTGTTGACAAAGGGTGCAAATATTCTTAATGTTTTGTTTTTAATCATGACGAAAATTCCACATTTCATATGAAAGAACAAGTATTTAAGTGTATTTATGGTGGATACTTCTGTCGTACATTTATGAATGGATTGATTCAATCGAAATTGAATGGCATCGACTACTGGTTTTGCCTCTATTGTTTCGTAAACATTAAGGTTAGAAGAAGAAGAAGGAGGAGGAGGAGGAGGAGATGGTGGTGGTGGTGGTGGAGCATTATTATTATAACTCCTCCTAGATCCTTCTTCGGTTTCCTTCGTATGGTTCAAGTCGAGGGAGGGTTCCTTGCGTGCCCTATGAATGTTTGGGATTAAGATCGATTCCACCTCCTTCCATGACGTCAGCATGGTAAATATATGCATTAAGCGTGGATTGGATGGGTTACTGCCGCCGTGATGCGTGTTATAATCTTGCATAAATTCCAAACATTCGGCGCGAGAGGAAAAGCGCGGCACTCCATTAGGAAATGCAGTCATTGCATCGAGCCAGTCAGTGGAATCTCCCTTGGATCCAAAGATTCCTCTTAACTCGGCGGGCAATAATGCATGATGATTTGTATTCGAGGACATTGTTGTTCAGAAATACTGGATTGTGAGTGAAGCTGGTTAAGTAGTTTATGTCGTAAGGTACCGATTGATTTACCATTTACCATTCCTCCAGAACCCAGAACCCACATGAAAGATACACAAATTAATGCAAATGAAAGTAAAAGAAGTGTTTTTCCGTTCGGATTGAGATTATTCATCGATGGATTCATGGAAGGATTGATTGATTGATTCATTCACTCATTCATTCCACTCTTTAAATAGAATGACTCGCATATATTTCATGACTGACACCTAGTAGAATTACATTCCATATGTTTTACTAATGTACAATCAATAGACACATCCACCATGTAGTTCAATCGTACTATTATAGCTCCCGGGTGGATCTGAGGGCATAACATGGGCTAGTATGAGCATAACATGGGCTAGTGTTTCATGACCAATGACGTAGGACGTGTGACCAAAAAACCTGTGAACTGTGAACAATATTCAATAATATATATCGAGAGTGTATCGAACTTGTGTTTGTGTTAAATTTCATTAGACCGTTCGAGTTAGGAGACTAAATTAATTGGTCCTTGCAGACCAGACAGAATTCATCTTATAAAAACAACATCAACTCATTTTCAAATTTATGGGGCAATTTATCTCGATGCTGTTCTTCTTCTTGTTCGTCCTCGGTGGAGAAGTCATAGTTCAGGGGTTTGCTGGTAGTAACAACCACTTTAACCTCGTCCCGTTCTGTCTGGGACATGTGATTCCAAAAGATGATGGTTCCTCTCCTGTGGGGCCGTTGTTTAATTCGATGGGAGGTGGTCGGAGAAGTTCATCTCGAATGAAGTTCTTACAAAAAGAGAAAGATTCGATCTCGGTTGAAAATGAAAGTCGTTACGATAGTAATTATAGTAACAGCAACGGCGATGACGGTACAGCAGATATAGCACTCGAAGAATGTACCTTAGGACCTGGAGGTGAAGAGTGTTTATTATCGAAGGAAAAAGATACAACAGAAGATAAACCACCAGAGGCTGGTAAAACATTAGGAAGTCTGGAACCACTCGAACGACAACTGATTCGTCTTGAAGGATTCGACCCCTACGTCCTGATTAGCGTGTTGGCATCTACGGCAACCTACGCCACAATGACCAGTGATAAATGTGACCTGGTTGTAGATGGGAAAGTTGACTATACTGCCATCGGGCTCTATGTTTGTTGTCTAGGATCTACATTGTGTGGTCTATATTCCACCATCGTTTTCTCTCTCAGTATACTGTACGGAAAGACAGCATTAGGTATGGATCGAGAAGAGTCTTACTTTTACTTTTTAGAGAAAACTGGAGATAAGCGACTCCGTGGATTTCAATCGTTCACTGCGTCCTTGTTGTTCTTTGCATGTAGTATCCTTCTGTTGGCATGTGATAAACTTCCAGTAAAGTACCTTCCATTCGGGCTCATGGCATCTGCTAGCCTTGTAGCATTTGGTTTCAAGGAATGGGGTGACTTTACCAAAGCTGCTTTGCCCATCTTTACGAATGTGATTCCACAAACAAATGAGAAAAAGTGAGTAATCGAAAGAGATAGTCTCATGCATTCATCCGTTGATGAAGATAAGATTCCAAAACATGTCTCTGTCTGCCTCTAGATATATATATATATATAATAATAATAATAAAGTATACTACTTATGAAACTATTTCGGATAGATTTTTAAAACTTTGTCAATCGAACCGTCTTACTCTCTTTGCTACTAGACGCTTCCTTGGCCTGCTCCAGTGCCCAAGATTGAGTCAACTTTTCGACAGAGACCGCTGTGCTATAGTTCAAAAAAACGATTGGTGACACCAAAAGCTGTAGTACTAATGATATTACAAATGCAGAAAACAACTGCAACTCTGGAACAACCCAGGTAACATCACCAATGTCTTTCACGTCGATTAAACCTTTGTTGTAATCTATCCATGTAAAGAAATCACGAACCACAATTTCATTGAAAATAAATACCAAACAAGATACACATACCCACGTGTGGTACTTGATCGATTTCTTGTAGATCTCAGGTCCTTTTTGCCCTGCAGCTCCAAAAAGACATTCATGGTCATTGGTGCATGGCTTTCCTCCCAAAGCACGTTCTATGAAAGCAACTGGTCCTGGACTTGTATTCAATTCCAATCGTAATTCTTCATCCATGTACCTAGGAGGCAGCAATATGGCCTCGCCATTAGCTCCATCTCGTACCAAAGTAGGAATGAGCATGTTTTTGACCTTTTTCATCTTCCAAAAGTTAAAGATTCCCCAAGAAAGGCATATCACCTGTGATGCTACGAATGGAACCATAAACCATGATGCAGTGATGAAGCAACCAGAGGACAATGCTGCATTATCAGAACTAGCACTGACAATCTCTCTCGACAAGTCGACAGAATTCAAAAGAGCAATCAAAGGAATAAGCGGTACCCAAACGATTGGTGACAGTTCTACCATTTCTTCCAATTGATGTGCGTATATAAATTCAAAATATCTCTCAATCAAGAAATCATCATTCAAATTATTGTTCATGATAAACTTTTCACGAAGGACAAGCTTTTCTGCAGCCCGTTCTTCTTGTGTGAGGAATAGCTCTTGTAAAAAATTTCTTGAGCCTGTATTTCGAAGGGCATGGGTGATCTCCTCATCTGTCAGATTACCATCTCCGTCTGCATCAACAATGATGAGTGGTACATTTAAAGCGGTAGCAAGTTCTTCTAGAGTGACTTCACCATCTCCATCTGTATCAATAGCCAGGTCAGATATTTTTGATAATTCACTGATTCGCTTGAGGACCATGTAAACGATTGATCCCATGATGAAAAAGAATCCGACCCCAACTTGAAAGAAAGAATCATGTAAGAATTCAAAGGCTTCAATAAGCAATTCGTCCTCGCCAAGAAATAGGTACGACAAGTTTGAAATAATGCTTCCAATGCCTCTATCTGGATTGCTCGTGATGAATATTTCGAGTACCAGCCCAATGAAACCTAAACCAGCGATTTCTCCCAAAAGTGATTCCAGGACTGGTAGCAATGGTTTGGGAAGAATATGACGAAGTGTATGGATGGTTTCTTCCCAAGTGTAGAGCAAGGAAACGATAGTGAGCATGACACATATGGACCAGAAGGAGGGGTTGATAAGTATCTGGTTCAGTAGCGGTATTCCTGTATCGACGCCCAATAAATGTTGTGTGTGAGCCATAATCATACTACCGCCACTGCTGAAATCTGCTGCTACGTCCGATGTTAACATGAGAGAATATCTCAATTTTCTTGTTTGAATCGTTTTATCCCCATTGATTGTTATCTTTCTTGCCAACGATCCAGGGACTACTTTTCTTTGTTTATTACTATGAATTTCCACGGTTGGAACAACCACAAATGCCCTAGTAAAGTTGATTACAAGACATATAAAAGTAAAGGTTATGAAACGCACCATTTGCATGCAAACAAGTGTTGAATGATGTATGTACAGGACATACGAGGCAGATGGCAGATTGGTATTTGGTATTTTGGTCGTCTCAGTCGTCACTCTTTTTGCCAGGTTTGAATTTGTGTTATCCGTTTAAGGTATTTGGCTGTGGTAATCGGTAATCCAGTATCCAGTATCCAGTCACATAATAAGTAGTGTGAATGTGAAACTACTTATCTAAATATTATATATTTATATATTTATGTATATAGTTATATGTGTATATATCAATTCAATCAATTATGATAAAATGAAACATTGCCATCTGATACTCACTTTCATCTCAAAGAGAATCCTTTCCAGCTCGTCTTGATCCACTCTCGATACTCCTCCAATGCCGAGTACTTTTCTTCTTGCCGCTTCTCCAAATTAAGTGTTGCTGCAGAGAGCACAAATACAATACCAATGAATCCCATGAGTCCCAAACTATGAGGTAATACTAACTTCAAAAAGATGGTTTCTTTTGACAATGATGCAATACCAAATTGCTTAATAGCTGCAATCACAGCGACGATAGATGCTAAAAAGCTGCTGGTCCAACCAATGACTTCTCCAGTATAATTCGGATGACGTAAAACCTTGAATATTCCAGATGTCACCAAGTGATCTGCACCTTTGTAAGCTTTCACCAAAGTCTTGTTCAAATCTCCCAAAGCACCAATGCTGAATCCTAACCATGTCATGGACACCAAAGCCTTGTAAATATGAAGCGCAACGCTGCTACATTCTACTGTAGGAATCATACCTAAATGAAAAAGCATCCCACTGGAATATGGCGGCATAATCAATCCAGCGTATAACAAAGCACAACTAAGGATGAATGGTGTCCTTGCGACCAAATTGCTAATGAAACTGCCATCGCTCCCATCTTTCGCATTGCGTCTTTCTTCAATTCGTTCTCGCATATGACGGAATCTTGGAATGTATACTTCACGAAACAATAAGAATATATTGAGTCTAATCCCGTAAAACACAGTAGCAAGTGCGTGAATTTTGGACCATTGATGAAAGACTGTGGTTTCTGTCAATGGAAGTAGAGCTTTGTATACTAGGTAGGACGTTAGTGCCGTTGCCTAAAGACATTCAAAATAGAATTGACATGTAAGATATCTAGTAGCTGGTAGTCGTATCATAAATATGTCTGTGTGTGAGTTTTATATGTAGATGTGTTTGAATCACTTACTGTTCCATATGCATAACTCACGGCGTATTCGTATTTGTAAAGACCAATCGATGTTGGTAAAATGGTTGTGGTTGCAATAGTCTTTGCAGAAGGAAGAGCAATCCATGATGTCACGGGTGGCACTGCTCCAAGTGATGTGGTCTTCGTCGTTGTTGTTGTTCTTAATTTAGTAGTTTTAGTGATTGCAACGGAGGTACTCGTAGAAACCAAAGAATGTTTTCGTTTCGCAAAAGAATCCAGAGCCTTAATTTGATGGGATTGTACAGAAAACGCATGGCATTCATATCCTGATAACCTGAGGATGATGACAACCATTACTGAGCACATAGGAAATGATACGGAAGCTTTCATTTTTGGTTTGGAATGGGATGGTTGATGAAGGAAGGATCTTTCTATCTACATACGAGTATGACACATCACTAAAATCTTTAGGATCTCATTGTCTCATTTTTGACACCTTTTCTTTTCTTTTCTTTTCTCTCTTGTCTTCTTTGAGGGCTTGTATGTGGGGCTTGGGTCTGGGCCTATGCTTGGTGCTCGTTGATCATTTTTTGCCCATTTTTTTGGAAACGAGGAGAATGAATGAATCAAACCTTACATAGGCATTAGCTTGCATAATAATCATAATGAAAGGACGAATGTGCATTTCATGGAATTCCTCAATGACTTGCATGGAATGGGTGTTACACTTTGTGGTGATCATGGCCATGGAATGATACATTACATTATCCTCCTCTCTATAACTATAAGTATTATTATTCCGTTTTACTACGAAAACAAAATGATGACCAATATTGACCCATTTCACAAGAATATATGCATTTATTTCGATACACGTTTGCCGTATTTCAATCGCTTATAGAATGGTTGGGCATCACCACCACGACCACCACCGCCACCATCCATGGTTTCGAAAGAGGAACGTTTCTTCGATGAAACATTCGAATCTTTCTGATTCCTAATGTTTGATGACAAGGATTTAGAAAATGTTTGTCGATGTGCACTCGTTCTATCGTTGTCTTGATGAATGGAATTCGTCCATTCGACTTTTGATGGATTCCTCCTGCTCCATGATGATGACGATGACGATATGGTATCCTCTCTTTCGACAAACCAACATGTTTCATTCCGTTTTATTTCTTGGACATGGTCATCTTTTAAAAAATAATTAGATGATTGACACGAGTGATTCTTTGTTGGATTGGAATGGAGTTTTTTCATATTTCTAGAATCGGTAGTAGAAGCAGGAGGAGGAGGGACATTCACTGAGTGAATCGTCACTGAAGTAAAAAAAGAGAGAGGGAGGGAGGAAGAACCATGTCATGATTGTGTCATTTGAAAATACATAAAAGGAGCAATGGAAAACTCATATGTGTTTTCTTACCTTCGACAATGTTTCGACGACGACGATGATGATGATGATGATTGGAATACGTGAGTTGCTGGTGTTGTTGGTGATGATCCAGAGGATCATCATCCGTCATCATCATCATGGAAGATTGATGTTTTATCAAGTTTCGTTCTGTTGCTTTTTGAATTCGTCGTTTGCTGTTACTTATCCACCGAGACATGTTGTATCAATTACGTTTTTCCTTTTTCTCTTTGAGTGGAATATAAATTGAGAGATGAGAGGAAATGGAAACGAGGAACTGAACACTGAACGATTGATTTTGTGTGACAGTTTTTGTTTCCGTTATAATATTTGGTGGTTAGTAAAGGGGTTGGCTGTGTGTGTTTTGAGGAAAAGGGAGAGATGGTTAGTGCTCGTCGCTCTCGTCACAAGCGTGTTTCTTTCTGCTTTCTGTTAGTTAGCTGTTAGCTGTTGTTAGTTCAGCCAGTTAAGTGTTCTTTGCATTTGTAATGAAATGTAATGTACGCACCATGTATCGACCCTCTCGAGTGAATCATAACAGCAATGCCAATAAGATAACATCTGATAACATTCAGACGCACATCCCACAGAGAAGAAACAACAATGGTGGTCCTGGAGGAACAAGGATGAACAAGTGTCCCTTCAAATGCAGGAGTTTCAAAATGTATTTTATGTTTGTGTCGACTTCTCTGTTCCTAATTTACTATGTCAATGTCATTTGGAGTCAGGCACATAATTCTGTGAAAGGTGAAAAGGCAGAGGAGTTGAATCTTCGAAAGGAGGACTCCACGTCGATTTCAAACGCGAACACAAAGGACCTTAAGGTCACAAAGGTGATCGAGGTTCACGATAATGACGACGATGACGGCACAATGCAATCCACTGTTTTCCAGAAGAATCGTCTTGAAAACAAAAAGCAACGAGATGTGTCATTAAATACAAGTAATAGTGATCAGATATGTTCGTTTCGAACTTATAAACCACATCGATATTATCCAATACATGATTTGAGCGAACCATTTTTGGCTGATTCAGAATACATTCGTGGAAAACTTCCATCGATTCTTCTGAGCCATCATGAAAAACAAGACACTACACCCAGTACGCCACACAAACTGTGCATCGATACAAGTTCATGGGAAAATCTTATACCCGGTCATAGACCCTTTAGTGATGGACAGAATCCTAGCTTCGTTTCTTTGGATAAACCAGGAATAGATCTTCCAATCAAAGAGTTGTACGGAAAGGATCTCAAGGACAAGTTTATTGGTCTATTACTCTTTGGAGATTCTCAGTGTCGTTGGAACATGACCGCAGAAGAATTAGAACAATACCACTTCTCTCCCTTACAATCTGCGCCTAGTAAAAGAACCATGGTGCTTGTATTGGATCATGACTTACAACCTATTGGGGAAGCAGTTCTGGAATTAGAACTCGACGCCGATTGGGGAGAAAAGAAGAAAAAGTACAAGTACAAACGACAACCTAATCTTGATGGATCATTCAAGAGAACAATTGTGGAGATGGATGATGCACGTTTGTTTTTTCACAACGATCAATTGCATGTCCTTTACAGGAATGGACCTTCGTACGGTTATGACAGTAAGTATACAACCCCATGCGGTTATATATATATGTACCCTTTTGAAATGATGTCGTATATATGTTCGTACAGAATGAATCTCAATCTTCATTTACTATTTGATAGAACAAATTCAAAATATCATTCATGTTGAACTTATCGGCAACCGTCAGTTTAAAGCTTTCATCAAAGCCACTGAAACGTTTACAGTATGTTGTGGTCGGAACATGGCATTTATTTCAGAGTTACCTCGTTCTTCAGTGGATGATGGTTCATCTTCGAATTCAAAAGATTTGTACGCACTAACATGGATTGATCCAGTTACTACTCAAGTCGTCAAGGTGCCGCAACCGAAGTCAGATACTAGACGTTTGTCGGAGGAACTGATGTCTTTGAATGTAGATACTTTGCAACCTCATAGAAGATTGGCTTCCAAAAAGAAGAGTTCCATTCACGGAACCAATGGCTATATGATTCCATTGCATTCTTCTTCGGAGTTATTAGGTATTGCTCATTTTCATCGACCAGAGAAACGTGATACTTCTGACTATGCAAGACACGGACATCATTACAGTAAGTCGTTTGCGTATATATCATTTTGATCCATGTTTGTTTATCTTTCTCCTTTCGTAGAACTCACTGGATTTTACATGTTTTGACACAGCACACGCCTTTTTCACCATCAAAGAATCTTTTAGAAAAGACAACGAAAGTGATATTCAATTTCATTTAAGTCGTTTGTCTAATGAATTTGTGTTTCCATCTCCGTCATCTCTGAACAAAGACACAGCTGATGTGATTCAATTTGCGTCAGGTCTCGATTTCATTGGATTTGAGGATGAAGGGGGAAAACTAATGATATCGTATGGTATCAATGACTGTGAAGCCGCCATTTTGTTTGTAGATTTTGATCTTGTAGAGGATCTCCTGCTTCCAGTGAATCAAGGTGAAGAAGTTGTGGACGTGATGAAGAAGCTCGATATATAATGCGTCTGTTTTGAAATCTATATGTCTGTTTTGAAATATCTATAGAAACGAAATAGATGGTTTAATTAATGCATGCTGTTTCTTGTATGTGAACTCATTTTCGAATCACAGATGACAGCGGATACTTTAAAAATGCTTTAAAATGTATGTATTTCAAAAGGATCTTTACTAAGTAATTGTTTGGAAAAGTGAGAGTAAAATCGTCCCAACTCTGACCACTGTGTGCTGTGTGCCCTTCTCATTGCAGTCACCTAACTTACTTACGAGCCATTATAAAAAAGTGTATATTCAGGAAGTATTATTACTGTTAGTGTTAGACCATCAACATGTCCGATCAGGAAGAACAATACTTGAAGTATCTCCCAAGTAATAATAAGAAGAGAGTTTGGGAAGGAGATGAAATGGAATTACAACATGCGCGTGATCAGATGAAACGGAACCAGGAAAATACCACGGATCACTGCTCCTCCAATGTCGTCGCTGTCAACATTCAAGACTTTCATAATACTCAAGTTGGGAAAGGATATCAAGCAAAACATGTGATTAGGCAACGTCAAGTCGATCAAGGAGATAAGCAGCAAATGAATATCAAGGATCTCTCAAAACCTAAAGTTTCGTCCGTCTTTCATTCTCCCTCAGAACAAAAAGTGAAACACTCAAAAGACGCAAATTACAACATTTATTCATTGGATGCATTGTTGAAAAATAAAAGGCTAAGAGACTTTCGAAGAGAGCTGGAAAAGATTTACTTGGAAGCGACTGACACCAAGACGCGCACTTCTCAGCCGCCATAACAAAACAGCAGTTTTTAACATGTATCACATTCGTGTTGCTATACCAAAGAAAAACAATTCTAACTGAATATTCTTTTTTTTTAAATGGTTATCTTGATATCTCACGTCAAAAGACTTTGATTCATTTAATTATTGACCACAATATAATCAGAAAACTTCAATACACCTCCTGTACTCGACGGAGAGTAGCGATCGTCGTCAACTTGAATGTCATCCTTGAGATATCGTAGCTGCAAAGTAATTTGGTCTAGAGTGTCCTTGGCGGAATCGATTGCGTTGGTGTATGAACGTACAGAACCACTTGGTCTACTATCAATTAGCGTAGGATTCAAAATGACGGCAGTATTCAATATGTTGGACGAAAGGTTCTTAGTAGTAATCGAAGTCACTCCTTCTTCTTGTTGTTGTTGTTGTTGTTTCATAAATCTATCAAATCGTCCCACAACTCCCAGTTCAAACTTGATATGATCAGCTCCAACTAAACCAATCAAAAGACCGCCAGGATTCTTCTTAGTCCATGCAAATGCATTCCCTGCCATACTTTCATCCCACAGTATACGTCCACTGAAAAAGTTCCGAAAGGACATATTTTCTTTGAGGTTCTGACCACTAATGGTTGTTTTCAAAATACCCATTTGTTCATGCAAATCATAACTTGGTTCAATGACATAGGCAGAATAGGTCTTGAATTTTGTTGTCTTGCAAAAATCACCAAATCCATACGGATCCATGACATATTGCATGAGTTGCATTTGATTCAATCCTTTCAGTCCATTCACTTCTACCACAGCCAAGTCTTCAGAATTAACATTCAATGCAATCAAGGGTATTTTTAATTGTTTTGCAATGTCAAAAATAGGTTTATAATTTTCATACGGCCAAGTCCATCTTGTGGACCATTCTACTCCTTTCAACATTTCAGATTCGGATAAACGTCCAGCTACAAATTCATCCAAGATTGGTTGATATTGTATTTGAACTTGCTCCAATCCAATGGCCATATTATGAAAGATGGGCCCTCCTTGATTCTTGTCAGTTGTTGTTGTTGTTGTTGTTGTTGTCACTGTCTTTGTTCGAAGTGAATAAATATGTCGAATCATGTCGGCTTGTAGATTATGATCATTGGCTGAATTGTGATGTTCACCTAACCATAATGCTCCTGATGCATTCTGAACATGATGATAATTATTATGATTGGTATTTGTGGCAACACTTTGATAAAAGTCATTAACTTGAATTTGTTCCAGATGGGGATATTTCAAAGACACATCAGGTATGACTTGGTAGACGGAAAACGAATTCAAAGGTGAAGCAGAAAGCTTGATTTGTTGTTCTTCTACGCCAGCTGAAATAGCGCTGCAATCCTTCGGTATGGCAGAAGATATGACAAGAGAAGAAAGAGACTTGGTTGCAGATTGTATCATATTTCTTCTACTACTAGTGGAAGAAGATGATGAATGACAACCTCCTGAATTCCCTACCATGGCGGAATGAGAATTTTGGAGTCCAATCATCATGATGAACAACCAAAGGTACGAACCAAACGAAGTCATCAATCTCAAATAAATTCGTTTCAGATTGAGTAATTTAATGTCTTGAATGAAATCAGTCAATGAATTCAATTGTGTCAATTGTTATATCTTTAGAAGCTCTGAGCTGGTGTTTTCTATATTTTTATATAAAAAAGTGAACAATTATGGGGCCGAGGGCCGAGGCTAATTGATTTCTAACGGGACCCCGGGTAGAGAGAGAGAGACATATGGACGCTGTTAGAAATTACTACTTACTTAGTATGCTACTTTTACAACTATAAAACAGAGCTATTTAACCTACACTACTTATAAGTACTACTA
>Ga0213868_10002243_pt1 | contig 18533 bp, 12 predicted proteins | sample PICome_9_FD_160087 | JGI IMG/M metagenome (GOLD analysis project Ga0213868, IMG submission 160087) | Coastal seawater microbial communities near Pivers Island, North Carolina, United States - PICO127 | ecosystem: Environmental > Aquatic > Marine > Coastal | place: USA: North Carolina...
ACCGGTGGCGCCGTAGCCAGCTTCTTTGATATAGAAATGGTGGAGGTGGTTAAGGGCCCTCAGGGCACCTTGTTTGGTCGCAATGCCTCCTCAGGAGCAATCTCGATTACCACGGCAAAACCCACTGGTGAGTCCGGTGGGTCTATTGACATTGGTTTTGGCCAAGATGGTTACGGGGAACTCACGGCGGTTGTGAATACGCCGATCAATGATCAGTTTAGTGGCCGCTTGGCGGTCTATCATCAGCAGCAGGATGGCTGGGTGACCAATATTAATGATGGCCAGAAGACCGGCGGTGTCGAAAATACTGCCGCTCGCTATACCCTGGCTTTTGCGAACGAGGATATTACCAGCACCTTGATGCTTGAGTATGAAGATCGACAGGGACCGCCGACCATTTATCAGGCCTTCGATCCAGATGAAACCGGTCTGCCTTTTTACAGCACCGATGCTGCAGAAGATCAGTTCACCTCTGATGTTAGCTCGGCTGATCTAATTGATGAGGGTGAAGTTTGGGGCGCGACATTAAATGTCGAAGTAGATCTGGGCAATAATTACACCCTTAGTTCGATTACTGGCTTGCGCGGTCACAACTACTATTACTTGGAAGATTTTGATGGCGGCAGTAGTTTTCTGTCCAATTACAACCAGATTCAGGAACAGGACTATTTCAGTCAAGAATTTCGCATCAACAAAGAAACTGACAGCATAAGTTGGTTTGTCGGCGCCTCCTGGTACAAGGAGGAGCTCAAGGTTCGCTTCAATCAAACTCTTGATGAAGATACTTTTTGTGCTGCCTATGGCACCTATTACGAATATGACGATATCACCGATTGTGCAACCCTCTACGAATACTATGAATACGACCCCATTGTCGGCATTGGCACACGCAACGATTCGGTTGATGTGGATGCGGAATATGACGGTTGGGGTCTCTATGGCGATGCCACTTTCCACGTCACTGAAGATTTAGATTTTATAGTTGGCGCCCGCTATACCGAAGATAACCGTGATTTCGCCCAGAACTTTGGCGGCGAAGATCGCAATGCCACCTGGTACACATTCCCTTTTTACACCTCAGATTTTGTTCAGGGCAATGATCAGTGGACCAATACCTCAGTTCGCGCCGCAGTGACTTACCAACTCAGTGATGAGGTGTCCACCTATGCCACCTATTCAACTGGTTACAAGGCCGGTGGTTTTAATACCATGGAACTGTCCTTCGCCGACGATATTACGGTGGATGATTTGGACGGTGAAGATGCCTTAGATTTCGATCCCTCTCTGGCAAGCTTTGATAAAGAGGAAGTGACCAATATAGAACTGGGCTTAAAAGGTCAGTTTTTAGATGGACAGATGCAGCTCAATGCTGCGCTCTACAGCTATCAGTTTGATGGCATGCAGTCCGGTTATTATGTGGACGGCCGCTATACAGTGGCTAATGTGGGTGATGCCGAAGGCTCTGGTTTAGAGTTGGATATGCGCTACCTGCCCACGGATAACTTGGATATCTATCTGGGTTTAGCCTGGGCGGATTCTGAGCTGACCAAGCCCAACCCGAGCCTCTCTGCGGACTTTTGTGAAGACGATTGCACCGGTGCCATGTTGCCGGGCACGGTAGATTTTAGTGCCGCTATGGTCGCGACCTATAGTCGACCCATCGAAGGGGGCGACCTCAGTGTCACTTGGGAGACTTTCCATCAGGGCGCTAGCCCAGGGTTCGGCGATTTCTCTTTAACGCCGATCATGTTGGATGAGTTCACCCTGAGTAATCTGCGGGTTGGCTATGACAGTTCCGATAACTGGAGCATGACGATTTGGGTCAACAATGTATTTGATACCTTTTACTATAAAGGCGTTGCCCCGGCGGATGGCATCATTGCTCCCCACTACTTTGGTTTTTCGGAGCCGCGTCGTGTGGGCCTGGATATAGGCTATAAATTCTAATCTCAGCCCTGTTGTAGTTATCTAGCAGCACCTAAAAACAGCCGACATTCTCGGCTGTTTTTTTGTAGACTGTAAAAAAATAATCAACTCACCTCAGAGATCAAATTATGGATCCGCAACAACAGTTCTTTAAGGCTTTAGCTGCATTGCGCGAAGGTGATCTTGAGAGTTGCGAGTCTATCTGTCAGCGTCTGTTGGCGATTAATCCGAGAGAAGTTAATACCCTGAGGCTCCAGGCCCAGGTCTGGCACAAGCGCGGTGAGCTAGCGCGAGCCGAGGCAGGATTTAAAGCCGCCCTCAGTATCGCTAATGATTTTGCCCACGCCTGGGCCGATCTCGGGAAAGTACAATTTTCCCTTGAGAAAAATTTACTGGCAGAGCAGTCACTGCGTCGAGCACTGCAGCTTAATTCAGCGCTCAAGGGGGCCAGTAAACTGCTTGCCGAGGTGCTGGAAAAACAGGGTAAAACCACCCAGTCGGCGGTGGTGAAACAGGTTAATCAGCAGCATCAAATACTTAAAGAAAAGGTTTTTGAAGCCTACAGGCTTTCCACTGGGGCTGCTGAGGATAAGGGACCTGAGAGAGGCGAGACTCTCTGTAAAGAGGTGCTACAGGCAGATCCAGAGCATGTGGGTGCCAAAGAATTTTTAATCAACCGCGCCCTAGAAACTGGTCGCGCCCGCTGGGCCGAAGAGTTGGCCCGCTCACTGGTACGCAAAATGCCAGAGCAGTCCAAATGGTGGCTAAAGCTCAGCTCCGCATTGGCGCGACAGGATCAGTTGGTTGAAGCTCAGGAAGCGGTGCAGCAGGTCTTGAGTATTGAACCCGATCTGGAAGAAGCGCGGATGTTATTGGGCAGTATTTTCGTTCGCGACAATCGCTTTGCCGATGCCCTCAGCCAATACGATGCAGTCTTGCAACAGAATCCGAACAATATCGCCGCACTGGCGCAAAAGGGTAGTGCCTTAAAAACCCTTGGCAGGCAGCATGAATCGATTCAGTCTCTGCGTCGCTGCATGGAGCTCGATCGCAGTTTTGGCGAAGCTGCCTGGTCGTTGTCTAATCTTAAAACCTACCGTTTTAGCGATGACGAAGTGGTGAACATAAAGGCTGTGTTGGCCGTTGAGAATCTGAAAGATAAAGATGCTGTGCACTTTAACTATGCCCTGGGCAAAGCCTATGAGCATCGCCAACAGTGGGATCAGGCATTTGCTGCCTATCAGACGGCAAATCGAATCAAGCAACAATCAGCAATCTGGAACGCTGATGAATTTTCGGCCCAGGTGGATCAGATTATTGCCACCTTCACGCCACAGTTGCTGCAGCAACACCACAATAGCGGCGTAGACGACAGCTCGCCTATCTTTGTCCTCGGACTGCCGCGCTCTGGTTCGACTCTGCAAGAGCAGATACTGTCTTCCCATTCACAGGTGGAGGGCACCCGCGAGTTGCCCTATATTCCCTGGATCGCTCAGCGCTTAAACCGCAAGCCCAACCCCATGTGCCAAGACAATTACCCTCTGGGGGCAGGGCAGTTAGAGGCTGACCAATGGCGGTTGTTGGGTACTCAGTTCTTAGCTCAGGCCAAACGTCACCGTCAGACTGAAGCGCCATTTTTTATCGATAAACTGCCGAATAATTTTCTCTATGTAGGGCTGATTTTATTGGCCATGCCCAATGCCAAAATTATCAACACAGTGCGCAATCCAATGGACAACTGCTTTGGCTGCTTTAAACAGCTCTGGGCTGAGGGTCAAAATTTTACCTATGACCTTGAAGACCTGGGTCGTTACTATCGCGACTATCACCGCTTGATGGCTCACTGGCAGGCGATCTTTGGTGATAAGATTTTCTCGGTAAACTATGAGGCAGTAGTGGCGAATCTCGAGACCAATGTGCAGGAACTGTTGGACTACTGTGGTCTGCCCATGGAAGAGCAATGTCTGCGTTTTCACGAGACTGAACGGGCGGTAAATACTGCCAGCTCCGAGCAGGTAAGACAGCCGATTTACTCTTCAGCGGTGGCCTATTGGCGACACTTCGAAGAGCATTTGCAGCCACTGAAAGATGCCTTGGGCGATCTTGCCGAGGCCTGATTAATATAACCGCCGGAAAAAACAGAGCTCAATATGAAATCTACCGAAGTGCTAGAGCAGTTTCTGCAGGCCCATCCCCATATCGAAATCTTCGAAGTCATACTTCATGATCTCAATGGTATCCACCGGGGCAAATGGCTGCCTCGTGAGCAGATCCATAAACTGTTCGAAGGCGGTTATAAAATGCCTCAGAGCAGCTGTTCTCTAGATAGCTGGGGCCGTGATCTTGAGCAGCTGGTAACTGCAACCGGCGATACAGATGGCATCTGCACTCCCCATCCGGAAACCCTCGCGATTGTGCCCTGGGCCAGCAGACCCACGGCGCAGATTATTGTCTCCATGCTCAACCCCGATGGCCAGTCAGATTATCCAGTCGATCCTCGAGTTGTCTTGCAGCAGGTTATAGAGCGTTATACCAAGCTGGGCTTAACGCCGGTGGTGGCCAGTGAGATGGAGTTTCACCTATTGGAAATTGATCGCGATCAGTTTGGTCGTCCCGAGCATACTCAGCGCGCCTTAGACGGTTCTCCAGCGCTGGGTGGTGCAACCTACAGCATCGAGGCCATGCGTCAGATAGCGCCGTTGATGGATGCCATTAGCAGTGCCGCCAGCCAACAGAATTTGCCCGTAGACACGTTGATTAGTGAATTTGGTGCCTCCCAGTGCGAGATTAATTTACATCATCAGAACTCAGCCCTGCGCGCCTGTGACCAGGCCAGTATGTTGCGCAGAGCAATCCGCGCTGTGGCTCAGCAGCAGGGTAAACAGGCCAGCTTTATGGCCAAGCCCTTTGCCGAAGATGTGGGCAATGGTATGCATGTGCATTTTAGTTTGATCGACAGCAGCGGCAATAATGTCTTTGATAACGGCACCCCAGAGGGCAGTGAGCTATTGCACCAGGCAGTCGCCGGCTGCCTGAAAAATATGGCTGATTCAGTAGCGATTTTTGCGCCAAATATTAATTCCTATCGACGTTTGGTGCCTGGCTGTTATGCGCCAACCGCACCTACCTGGGGTTATGAGAACCGCACTACGGCACTGCGTATTCCGGCGGGTAAGGGCCATGCTATGCGTATAGAGCATCGGGTTGCTGGTGCCGATGCCAATGTCTATTTAACCGTGGCGGCAATGTTGGCCGCCGCACTCGATGGCATTGAAAATACATTGTCGCCGCCGGCAGCGATTAAAGGTGATGCGACCGAATTGGAGTTGCAGCTTCAACAGAAAGCAGAGCGACAGTTGCCGCGTTTTTGGGGGGATGCCCTAGGGCAATTTGAGCAGTCCAGGTTTATAGAGAATTATTTGGGCGAGGAGTTTAGGACTGTCTATGCCCAGAGTAAGCACAAGGAAAAAGCTGAGTTTGACAGCCGCGTGACGCTTCTGGAGTACGATGCCTACCTGTAACGTTTTTCTGCTAGGAGCTTATTTAACCTGCTGGCTTAGATCTTGCGCTTTAACAGCAGGCTATCGATTTGGTTTTCCGAAAGTTTGGTTCGCGCATAGGCCATGCTAGAGGCGTCTTCAAAAGGTCCAACCAGCACACGGTGCCATTTCTCACCATTGCCCAGATCGATTAGCTCGACGCTGGCATTTAAATTCAGTAGCAGCAATTTCACCCGCCGACTCTCGGCATCATTGGCAATTTTGAAGGAGCCAGCCTGGAGTAGGTAGGTGAAGTTTTCCTCTGGCGGCTCATCGTCGCTCTCTTCAGAGGCGTTGTTGGGAACAATGATTTCGGTCTTTTTCAGCAGAGTGTAAAAGTCGAACTGCAACTCTGAGGCCTCAGCTTTGACGGTCTCAGTGACATCCTGAACCTTGGCCGTGGCCGTAGGGGCTTTTTCCATTAGGCCAGGCAGTAGACTGGCTAAGATAGCACCAAAAATCGTACCCAAAATAAATGCGGGCAGCCCAGAGGTGCGTTTAGCAGGTTGCTGCTTGCCCCGTCCGGAGTTTCTTTTGGCGTAATTTTGCGACATTCTTAGAGCTCCTGAATCCAGCGGCGATTGTAGGTGATGGAGGCGCTTTTAAGCAAACCGCTTGGCTGACAAAATCGCCTTTTATGCATTTATTCTGCGGTTAGAACTAAAGCTCCTGGGGATCCACATCCACACCCCAGCGCACATGCCGGGCCATGGGCAATTTTTCTAATTCAAACACTAGTTGCGAGAGCAAAACATTTAAATCACTGCGCCGCCCGCCACTAATCTGCAATACATAGCGATGGCGGGAATTGCGCCGCTCCATCAGTGCCGGCAGTGGACCGAGATAATTGACGGTTTCGCCGGAGGGGGATATTGCCTCAGCACAGTGTCGCGCCGACTGTAAAAAGGCCTCGGCATTCTGGGCGTGGGCGGCATCGGCGCGAAGAAGTACCAACTGCTTATAGGGCGGCAGTTCTGATTTTTTGCGCTGTTTACGGAGCAACTTGGAATAGTTGCCGTAGCTCTGCTGGGTTAGCACCTCAAGCAGTGGATGGTCTGGTTGATGAGTTTGTAGTATCACCTTTCCAGCCATCTTGCCACGGCCGCTGCGTCCGGCCACCTGAGTCAATAACTGCCCAAGGCGCTCGTGACTGCGAAAATCCGGGCTCATTAAGCCACTGTCGGCATCGAGCACGGCCACCAGGGTGATATTGGCGAAATGATGTCCCTTGGCGAGCATCTGAGTGCCCACCAGAATACAGGGCGCGCCACTGTCTACAGTGTCATACATGGCCTGCATGGCATTTTTCTTGCGTGTGGTGTCGCGATCGATCCGCAACACCGGTGTGTCGGGAAAACATTCTTGCAGCCAAGCTTCACTGCGTTCGGTGCCATCCCCTGCAGCCACCATGCGATCACCGCGGCAGCTGGGACACCAGTGCAACAGTCCACGTTTATAGTTGCAGTGGTGACAGAGCAGGCATTGATGGCGGCGGTGCACGGTTAGGCGGGCGTCACAGTTGGGGCACTCGGCACAGAAACCGCAGTAGTGACAGAGCATGGCGGGAGCAAAGCCGCGACGATTCAGAAAAACCAATACCTGCTGCTTATTGTGAATCGCCTCGCGAATGGCATTTAAGGTTGAGGCGGCAATGCCGCTCTCCACCTGTTCGGACTTTAAGTCGACCATGGACCAGGTGGGTGGTTTGGCGTCGCCGGCGCGGGTGTTTAAAATCAGATGTTGATAGCGTTTTTTGTCGCAGTTGTGGAGCGATTCCAGCGACGGCGTGGCAGAGCCGAGAATAATCGGGATCTTTTCCTGCTTGGCTCGAATAACCGCTAGGTCCCGCGCTGAATAGCGAAAGCCATCCTGCTGTTTATAGGACTGATCATGTTCTTCATCGATGATAATAATGCCCGGATTTTTCATCGGCGTGAACACAGCAGATCTGGTGCCCAGTAGAATCGCCGCTTCGCCAGTGGCCGTCTGATTCCAAGAGTCAAGACGATCCTGATCTGTGAGTCCGGAGTGCATCATCGCCACTTCCACATTAAAACGATCGCGAAAACGTTTTTGGGTCTGCGGGGTCAGACTAATCTCGGGAATCATCACCAGGGCCTGACGGCCATAGCGAATAACCTTCTCGATGCACTGCAGGTAGATCTCGGTTTTGCCACTGCCAGTGACGCCGTCGATAAGCCAGGTATTAAAGCCGTGACAATCGATAGCATCCATGGCCTCTTGCTGGGAAGGGTTGAGCTTCCACGGCTGCTCAAGCAACAGGTTATCCAGATCCACCTTTTTAGGACCTATGCACACTAGCTCGGCAATGCCTTTTTCTTCAATCCGTTGGAGGGTGGGCCGAGTATAAAATTTTAGGATATTGCCCTGTCGGGTAAGATCTTTTTTTAACAATTCGTTGAGCAGAGCGCGCTGTTTGTGCAGTCTGCCGCCGCGCAGCATTTCATGGCCGCGCTTCTTGCCTACCTCTGTAACCTTCCACCATTTAGCCACTTTAGGTACTGGCAATGACTGACCTAAGCGCAAGCGCACCGGCAGGGCAGTAAACAATGCGTCGCCGATGGGGTGGTGGTAGTAGTTGGCGGCCCAGATAAACAGCTTAAAAAGCGATTCAGGTAATAGGGGTTCGGCGTCTATAACAGCGAGAACCGGCTTCAGTTTTTCGATGGCAAAGTCACTTTTATGGGTCTGTTCTATGACCAGACCAATTACCTCGCGCTTGCCAAATTGCACCCTGACTCGACAGCCGCGCTGGGGTGGCGCAGCGGCAAATTCATCGGTTACCAGATAGTCAAAAGTGCGCCGCAGGGGCGAGAGAACCGCAACCCGGACAATTAAAGGCTTGGCGCTGCTTGAAGGCGTTGAATGGGACATAATAAAAGTTGAGAATTCCTTTTGTAACCTAGTTCATTTCTGCTAGAATCCGCGCTCTTTAGAAATGGCCTGCCGTGCCATACAGGAGTTGGTTCGTTTTACCAGCTGATTGATAGGGTGGCGGCGAGCGACTTGGAGTATATTATGAAATCAGAGATTCACCCAGCGTATAACGAATTAAAAGCGACCTGTAGTTGCGGTAACGTAATTACTGTCGGATCAACACGTGCTCAAGGTCTTTATCTTGACGTGTGTTCTGCCTGCCACCCATTCTACACCGGCAAGCAAAAAACAGCAGAGACCGGTGGACGAATCGATCGCTTTAACAAGCGTTTTGGTGCTGCCAAGAAGTAAGCCGATACTGGTTCGCTTCAAAGAATATCAAAATGCGCCGTTGGTTATGCCTGCGGCGCATTTTTTTGTCTGCTATTTTGTTGCCAGCGAAGGCGAAGCGGACAGCCTAAAATGTGTGATCTAAAATATCTGTAGGGTTTATAATGCTGCCTTGAAACAGCCATGGTTAAAAAGGAGATCCCTGTGGGCGCAGTCTGGACATTGATTAAGTTTTTACTATTACTGGCCATTGCCGCCGTCGGCGCGTTTTTCGCCCTGGAGAATAGCCAGCAGGTGACTGTCGATTTTATCCTTTTTCAAAGCACAGCTATGAATCTCGGCCTCTGGTTGATGATTTTTTTAGTCGCTGGCTGTCTGCTTGGACTGCTGGCGAGCTCAGTTCTTATTACCTATTATCGGCGCAAATTAGCTCGCGCCGCGAAACGAGATTAATCTGCTTATGAGTTCTTCTGCACCTGTTATAGTCGCCCTGGATTTTGATAACCAACATGCCGCCCTGAGTCTGGCGGAGCAGCTTGATCCCACCCAGTGCCGCTTAAAAGTTGGCAAAGAGTTGTTTACCGCCGCCGGTCCAACCTTGGTTAAGGCGTTGGTAGAGCGTGATTTCGATGTGTTTCTCGACCTTAAATTTCACGATATTCCCAATACCGCTGCCAAGGCTGTCAGTGCCGCCGCAGATCTGGGTGTGTGGATGGCCAATGTTCACGCCTCAGGTGGCAGTCGCATGATGAGTGCTGCCAGAGAGGCCCTGGAACAGCAGGGCAGCCCAATGCTGTTGATCGGCGTGACAGTGCTGACCAGCATGGATCAGTCTGATTTGCTGGAGATTGGTATTCAGCGCAGCCCCAGTGAGCAGGTACTTCACCTGGCCCAGTTGACCAAGAGCTGTGGATTGCATGGTGTGGTCTGTTCGGCCCAAGAGGCCAGTGTATTGAAGTCTGAATTGGGCACTGAGTTTAAGCTGGTAACTCCGGGTATTCGTCTTGCAGACAGCGCCGCCGATGATCAGCGACGCATAGTGACGCCGCATAGGGCCATGCAGTTGGGCGCTGACTATCTAGTGATTGGCCGACCTATCACCCAATCAGCCAATCCCCTGCAAACCCTTGTCGAGATCAATAACGCGCTCTAGGGGGAGGCTTAGCCGCGTCTTTTAACTCGTAACCCATGCCTCTATGGGTTGCTCAATTATCTGTCAGTTACGAAAAAATATATAGATTTCCGCTAATTATCTGGTGCAGAATTGCGCCAGATTTGCGGCCTCTCTGATGACGTTGAAGATGCAACCCAGACGCTGACCGCAAAAGCCCTTTTTTGCATGAGGATTAAAGATTGGAGCAGCGTAAGTTGCGGCCATGGCAGGCCGAAGATTCGACAGAGCTTTACGGTATTGAGCGCTGGGGCAATGACTATTTTGGTCTCTCGGCAGAGGGTAATGTCACCGCAAAAACCCTCAATACAGAGGTCGCGCTACTGGATATTATCAAAGGTATGGTCGATCGTGACCTGCAGATGCCAGTATTGCTGCGAGTGGAAAATATTCTTGATGCGCAGATCATGCGACTCAACGAGGCTTTTGCAGCGGCCATTGCTCAGGTTTCTTACACGCAGCGCTATCGTGGCGTCTACCCGATCAAAGTCAATCAGCAGGCTCAAGTGGTTGAGGAAATTGCCGCTTTCGGTGAGCGCTATGGCCATGGTTTCGAAGTGGGCAGCAAGCCGGAGATGATTATTGCGTTGTCGGCTCTGACCCAGCCGGGCAGCTTGATAATTTGCAATGGCTATAAAGACGAGGAGTTTATCGACCTAGGCCTGCAGGCGATCAAATTGGGCTTTGATTGCTTCTTTGTGATTGAGACACCGTCTGAATTGCCGATAATTATCGAGCGCAGTCGGGCTATGGATGTGCGGCCGAATATTGGTATCCGCATTAAAATGGTGTCTCAGGTCAGCGGCCACTGGAATTCGACCAGTGGTGATCGCAGCATTTTTGGCCTCACCGCAAGCCAGTTGGTGGCGGTGGTCGACAGCTTGCGCCAGGCACAAATGCTCGACTGCCTAAAACTGATGCACTGTCACCTCGGTTCGCAAATACCCAGCCTCAGCGATATTCAGGCTGGCGTAGTCGAGGCCTGTCGCTACTATATAGATTTGGTGCGGGAGGGTGCGGCACTCAGTCATATTGATTTTGGTGGCGGGCTGGCGGTTGACTACACTGGTGCTAAGAGCAGTGATGACCAGAGTCGCAACTACAGTCTTGAAGACTACTGCCAAACCCTTGTAAATACGGTCAAGACGACTCTGGATGCGGAGCAGATCGCCCATCCAATTATAGTCACCGAGTCCGGTCGCGCTCTGGTTGCCTACTCCTCGGTGCTGTTGTTTAACGTTCTCGATACCACCAAATTTGAGTCTACTGAGCAGCTGCCTGCAGAGCCGCTTGAGCACCAGCTGTTGACACAGTTGCGCAGCGTTGTCGAAGGGCTCAATGAGCAGACAGCTGAGCAGTGCTACGAGGATATTCACCGTTACCGCGAGCAAATTCGCGATGGCTTTAATCAGGGGCAGATCGACCTGCGCTGTCGCGCTCAAGCGGAAAATATCTTTCTCGATACACTGCACAGTATTGCTGCGCTGTTGGATACCATGGTCGAAGTGCCAGCGCTAATGGCCGATCTCAAGCTCTCTCTGGCGGATATCTACTACGGTAATTTCAGCCTCTTTCAGTCGTTGCCAGATATCTGGGCAATCGATCAGCTATTTCCGGTTATGCCGATTCACCGCCTCGCTGAAGAACCCACCAGGCAGGCTGTGCTAGCGGATATTACCTGCGATTGCGATGGCAAAATCGATCAATTTATCGGCCTCTCCAAGGCCGCGAAAACACTGCCGTTGCATCCCTTAAAAGCGAGCGAAGAATATTATCTCGGGGTGTTTTTGGTGGGCGCCTATCAGGAAACTCTGGGGGATTTACACAATCTGTTTGGCGACACCAATGTGGTCAGCGTCAGGCTCAATCGCGACGGCAGCTTTGATTTTGTCAAAGAGATTCATGGTGACACCATTGCCGACGTGCTCAGCTACGTGGAGTATCAGCCTCGCCAAGTGGAATTAAATTATCGCAATACGGCTGAGCGCGCAGTGCGGGAAGGGCGTATCACAGCGGCTGAGCGCCAGCAGATGATCAAGGCATTTAAAGCCAGCATGCAGGGCTACACTTATTACGAACGCGAACATTAGGGAGCAGGACATGGCAAAGGTATTAATTATTGGTGCTGGTGGAGTGGGCCAGGTTGTGGTGCATAAATGTGCTCAGTTACCCGAGCTATTTAGCGAGATTGTGTTGGCTAGCCGGACATTGCACAAGTGCGACAATATTGCTCAGCAGGTGGCTGATAAGTATCAGCGCACTATTGAGACCGCTCAGGTAGATGCCGACAAGGTGCCGGAGTTGGTAGCGCTGATAAACCGGGTGAAACCGGCAATGGTGATCAATGTGGCGCTGCCCTATCAGGATCTGACGATTATGGATGCCTGTCTCGAAGCCGGGGTCAACTATTTGGATACCGCCAATTACGAACCCCTGGATACGGCTAAATTTGAATACAGCTGGCAGTGGGCCTACCAGCAGCGCTTTGCCGATGCCGGCTTGATGGCATTGCTCGGCTGCGGTTTTGATCCCGGCGCCACCAATATGTTTACCGCCTATTTGGCGAAACATTATTTCGACGAGATCCACTATCTCGACATTATCGATGTCAATGGTGGCGATCACGGCTACCCCTTTGCCACCAACTTTAATCCCGAGATCAATATCCGTGAAGTCACGGCGGACTGTCGTCACTGGGAAAATGGCGAGTTTGTCACTACTCCAGCCATGTCCACCCAACAGCGATTTACCTGCCCTGAAGGAGTTGGCAGTTTTGATATCTATCGTATGTATCATGAAGAGCTGGAGTCACTGACCAAACACTTTCCAACAATCAAAAAAGCCCAGTTCTGGATGAGCTTTGGCGACAGCTATCTCAAACATCTTGAGGTGCTGGGTAATGTCGGCATGACCGGCATTGAAGCGGTGGAGTTTCAGGGGCAACAGATTGTGCCGATTCAATTCTTAAAGGCACTGCTGCCAGACCCTTCGACCCTAGGGCCACGCACCCATGGCAAGACCTGCATTGGCTGCGTGGTGCGCGGCATCAAGGAGGGGCGCGAGAAAACTGTCTACCTTTATAACATTAAAGATCATCAGGACTGTTATCAGGAAGTGCAGTCTCAGGCGATCTCCTACACCACAGCAGTGCCGGCCATGATCAGTGCCAAGCTGATGCTCGAAGGCCTGTGGATGCAACCCGGGGTGTGGAACATAGAACAGATGGATCCAGATCCCTTTATGGCGGCAATGAATCAATATGGATTGTCTTGGACGGTGATTGAAGAGCCGGGGTTTGATCTGCTGTAACTGTGGCGCTTTACTAATAGCTTTTTTTCCAAGATGACGTGTGTGAGATTGATGGCGGTTAGACAACTATGACGAAACAATCTGTAATAAAAAGTAATAGCTTCCATAACTTTGACCCCTCGCGGGTTCCGTCGCCCTGCTATGTGGTGGATGAAGTGGCGATTGAGAATAACCTGCGCATTTTGCAGCGCGTGCAACAGGCGTCGGGAGCCAAAGTACTGCTGGCCTTAAAAGCTTTCTCTATGTTTAGTTTGGCTCCTTTAATTGACCGCTATCTCAGTGGCACCTGTGCCAGTGGACTGTTTGAAGCTCGCCTCGGCTACGGCGAATACGGCGGTCAGGTGCACACCTTTTGTGCCGCTTATAAAGAGGAAGAGCTGTCCGAGATACTGTCTATTTCGGATCACCTGGTGTTTAACTCCTACGGTCAGTGGCAACAGTTTCAAGCGCTGATTCAGAAGGCCAAACAACAGCGTCCTGAACTGCAATTTGGACTGCGGATCAATCCGCAACACTCGGAAGGTGCGACGCCGTTGTACGATCCCTGCGCACCCTTTTCACGCCTGGGTATTACCCGTAATGAACTCTCTGGCCACAGCCTCAACGGCATCAGTGGAGTGCATTTTCATACCCTCTGCGAACAGGATTTTGCGCCCTTGGATCGTACCCTAGAGGTAATTGAGCAACAGTTTGGCGATCTGTTGCACAAGATGCAGTGGGTGAATTTTGGCGGCGGCCACCACATTACTCGCGAGGGTTATCCTGTGGATGCGCTGGTCAAACGCATTGTCGATTTCCAAAACAAATATTCAGTGCAGGTTTATCTGGAGCCCGGTGAGGCGGTGGCACTGCACAGCGGCGTGTTGGTCAGCGAGGTGTTGGATCTGACTTACAACGGAATGGATCTGGCGCTAGTCGACAGTTCGGCGACCTGCCATATGCCCGACACCTTGGAAATGCCCTATCGCGCGGAGATATTTGGTGCTGGGGGACATGGCGAAAAGGCGCACACTTACCGCATTGGCGGACAGACTTGCCTGGCCGGTGATGTAATGGGAGATTACAGCTTCGACAAGCCGCTGCACATTGGCCAACGGCTGATGTTTGATGATATGGCCCACTACACCATGGTCAAAACCAACACCTTTAATGGTATTGGTCTGCCTGCCATCGCCATCTGGAATTCGGACACTGACCAAGTCAGCCTGATCAACGAATTTGGTTATGATGACTTTAAAAATCGTCTCTCCTAACCGTCTTATTAGTAGCCTTAAACCCCATTGCGCAGTCAATCTAAAATAAAGAGCAGAGCATGACAGAATTTGATCAATTAGTGGCTCCGGGTTACCCGGTCTTTCTCGGCTCAGAATTTAAGCAGCCAGAACCGGATAAAGCCTTTTTTCATATTTTGCCGATTCCCCTAGAGGAGTCCGTCTCCTATGGTGGCGGCACTGCCGAGGGCCCAGCAGCCATTCTCAAGGCTAGCTGGCAGCTGGAAACTTGGGACGGTAAAAGTGAGCCCAGCCAGCGCGGCATTTACACTCATCCGCCAGTGGATGTCAGCGGCACTGCCGAGCAGGCCGTACAGCGCATAGCTGAAGCCACCACAGCGCTGGTCAAGGCGGGCGGGTTTCCAGTGGCCTTGGGCGGTGAGCACACCGTGACCTACGGTATTATTAAAGGCCTGATCGATGCGGGACTGGATAATTTTGGCGTGGTGCAGATCGACGCCCACGCCGACTTGCGCGACGCCTACGAGGGCAATCCCTATAGCCATGCCTCGGTGATGAAGCGCATAGTTGATCTGGATATTCCGGTTTTTCAATTGGGCGTGCGAGCACTCTGCCGAGAGGAGATGGATATTCGTAAACTCCACGGCGTCGGGCATTTGGATGCAGATATTTTAGTGCCGAAAAATATCTATTCGATCGACCTGCCGGATGACTTCCCAGATTATGTGTTCTTTACTCTGGATATAGACGGCATGGATCCGACTATTTTTCCCTCCACAGGTACACCGGTTCCCGGCGGTTTGGGCTGGTATCAGACTCTGGCGCTATTTGAATCTGTAGTCAAAAAGCGCACTGTAATCGGCATGGATATTATGGAATTCTCCCCCATTGACGGCTTCCATGGCTATGAATTTTCCGCGGCGCTGCTAGCCTATAAAATGATGGGAATAGTGGAACGCGAGGCGTTTAGATAGCGCCTTGATAGATAGCGCCTTGATAGATAGCGCCTTGATAGATAGCGTCTTAACAGAGAGCGCCCTAGCAGCTGGCGCTCGATTAGACTCCTACTCTAGTTATTAAACTCATCCGCCCAAACTGGACTGGCTGATGAACTAGCATTAGGTGCATACACTCTGACGTAATCAACTTCCATCTCGTCTTTGGTAAAGCTGCTGGCGATATTGGGTTCTATGGCAAAATTCAGCAGCAGGTACTGATCGGCGTCGAAGGGCCAGGTAGCTGAATTTTTGTCGTTTGGTGCATAGGTGTAATGTTCAACACCATCGACACTAAAGATCATCCGGTCGGCATTCCAATCCAGTGAGTAGACATGGAACTCGGTTGAAGCTGTGGCTATATACTGACCGTCCACGTTAACTGTGCCACCGGAGCTGGAAGGCGTATGCAGGGCGCTGGAAATATAGTTCTGATTGTTTCCCCAGTGTTCCATGATGTCAATCTCGCCACAGGCTGGCCAGCCAACGCAGCTGTTGTCGGCTGCACACTGTGGCTGCCAATAGCCGCCGTTCTCGTCAATGTTTTTGCCCAGTGTCCAGATCGCCGGCCAGGTGCCAAAGCCCTGAGGCAGCTTGGCTCTTACGTCGACTCGGCCATAGGTAAAGGCATACTTCGAGTTAAGCCGCGCTGAGGTGAACTGCTTAATGCGATCTTGATCGGTAAAACTCTCTCTTATGGCGACAATTTTCAATGTGCCGTCACTGACATAAGAATTTTCGATACGATTGGTGTAATGCTGTATTTCGCCGTTGTACCAGCCATTGCCATCGGGCAGGCGGGTTTGATGAAACCATTTTTCCGAATCTATAGCCTGGGGGCCAGCAGGGGTGGCGGGGCTAGCGGCAACAACTGTGACTGTTCTAGTTGCGGTAGCTGAATTGCCTGACTCATCAGTAGCTGTGTAAGTAATAGTGTAAACACCTACTGCATCGGCAATTGTTCCTGAGGTGATCGCTGTCACGCTCCCATCAACGGCGTCAGTGGCTTTTGCGCCTGAATCCGTATAGCTGCTGCCCTGCTCAATGGTCAGGTTGAGAGAACCTATAACCGTGATCACTGGTGGAGTGGTATCAGTTGGTGTGACTATGGGCTCTGGGCTGGACTGAATTGAGCCACCACCGCCTCCACCGCAGGCCAATAGACCGCCGAATATAATTGTCGTTGTCAGCCCAGAAAGTCGCAGCGCATTGCTGCGCAACCAGTTTGTTTTCATCGTCATAGAAATCTCTTATTTATTATTTGTTTTAGCACCGCTCTCTTGTCTCTATTCTGTACCAAAGTACCTATCTAATGCGAGCACCCTGAGCCAAGCGGTCGTATAGGCGGGATGATTGGGTAGGTATATGTACCCATTTTTTCCCAAATTGGATTAATGCTGTCCCTGCCACAGCCTTAACTGTTTTGCTACAATGCGCCGCGTTCCCAGAAGGTTTACCCAAGGTCCTCCATTTATGTCTGATCAATATGTTTCTTGCGCACTGTATAAATTTGTCGCCTTGCCAAATTATGTTGCTCTGCGCGCGCCGCTGCTCAAAGCCATGACCGACAATCAGGTGTTTGGCACCCTGCTGCTCGCCACCGAGGGAATCAATGGCACCATATCCGGTACGCGTGAGTCGGTTGATACGCTGCTCGATTGGTTGCAGCAGCAGCCGGGCTTGGAAAATATTGACTGCAAAGAATCCTTTCATAGCGAAATTCCCTTTTACCGCACCAAGGTAAAACTGAAAAAAGAAATCGTCACCATGGGTGTCGAAGGTATAGACCCCAAGCGGTCAGCTGGTACCTATGTGAAACCCGCCGATTGGAATGCGCTGATCGCCGACCCCGATGTGTTGGTGGTGGATACCCGCAATGACTATGAGGTTGAGATCGGCAGCTTTGCCAATGCAGTCAACCCCAAGACCAAAACTTTTCGCGAATTTCCCGCCTGGGCTGAGCAGAATCTCGACCCCAAGAAAAACAAAAAAATTGCCATGTTTTGCACTGGCGGTATCCGCTGTGAAAAATCCACTGCCTACATGAAAGAGCGTGGCTTTGATGAGGTCTATCATCTCCAGGGCGGTATTCTCAAGTATCTTGAAGAGGTGCCTAAAGAGCAGACTCTGTGGGATGGCGAATGCTTTGTGTTTGATAATCGCGTGGCCGTGGATCACGACCTTAAACGCGGTTCCTACGACCAGTGCCACGCCTGTCGTATGCCGATCACCGAGCAGGAGATGAATCACATACATTATCAGGAGGGTCTCTCCTGTCACCACTGTTTTGGCAGTATCGACGAAGAGCAGCAACAGCGTTTCGCCGAGCGCCAGAAACAGGTCAAGCTGGCCAAGGCTCGCGGCGAAGAACATATAGGTAACGCCGCTCTGGAAGCCACTGCACGTCGCAGGGCAGAAAAGAGCGCGGAAAAGAAAGCCTCGAGAGTTCGCCAGTCATAAATCTGGCAACAAATAGGATTTAGCGTGGTGGGCTGAGCCAGCGCAGTTTGAAATTGGCCTCGGGGGATTGCCTTAGCTTATCTACCAGCCAAGGCAATAACTCACTCATCTGCTGTTCCAGCAGCCAGGGTGGGTTGACCACAATCATTCCCGACCCAGTCATACCGAAACGATTATTTTCCTTCAGTACGTTGAGCTCTATTTGCAGTGTTCCCGGCAGCCCGGCGTTGGTCAGTTTGCGCTGCAAAAAATCCACATCGTCGCTGTGCACCACCGGATACCAGATGGCAAAGGTGCCGGTTGCCCAGCGCTTGATACCGTCCACTACCGCCTTCACCACATCTGCATATTCATGATCTAGTTCATAGGGCGGATCGATTAACACCATGCCTCGGCGTTCCAATGGTGGCAGAGCGCCTTTTAACTGTGCGAAGCCATCCACCTTATATGACTGGACGCGACGGTCTTTGGCAGGCAGCGCTTGCAGCAGCTCAAAATCTGCAGGGTGCAGTTCGCTCAGTAATAGACGGTCTTGGGGGCGGCAGAGCTCTTTGGCCAACAGTGGACTGCCAGGGTAGTGGCGCAGCTCGCCATCGGCATTGAGGGTTTTTAAAACATTCACATAGGCTTGCATAGTAGCTGGAAGATCCGCGTTCCAGAGTCGCTTGATACC
>Ga0213868_10002246_pt1 | contig 18529 bp, 18 predicted proteins | sample PICome_9_FD_160087 | JGI IMG/M metagenome (GOLD analysis project Ga0213868, IMG submission 160087) | Coastal seawater microbial communities near Pivers Island, North Carolina, United States - PICO127 | ecosystem: Environmental > Aquatic > Marine > Coastal | place: USA: North Carolina...
GCGGTCGGAAGCGCCGCAGGCGCCGGTGCCGTTCGAGCGCTCGTATCAGCCGCACAACGTGCCGAGATTGAGGCCGTTGTCCGGCGCGTGGAAAAGATCGAGACAGCGACCGAACCGCGCTTCCAAGAGCTGTTCGTGAATGCAATGGGCTTCCCGCACACCACCGAGCCAACTCCGAACCTCGCGAGCGAAACCGTCCTGCCCTCAGCACAACCCAAGCTCGACGCCGTCGGCGGACGTCAACGCACCGGCCGCCGCCGACGCCCCACCTGACACTCCCACTCCCACTCCAGTCGACGGGAGGATGAGTGTTCTGTATGCTGGAACAGTTCCGCATGGTGGGACGTCGAGCGGTAGTGCGTCGTGATGGGGGTCCTGGTGAGTGAAGAACGTCGAGGACGCAGGTCCGGTGGTCGCGCCGGGCGAGCAGCGAGTCGAGCCACGTCGGCAACGCCGACTCCGCCCTACCTGCAACGACAGATCCGTCCCTACGAGTTGGTCACCGACGAACACCTCGAGCTGATCGAATACAACGCTGAGACGATCCTCGAACAGGTCGGCATCGAGTTCCGGAACTATCCACGCGCGCTCGAGATGTGGCGCGATGCAGGTGCCGAGATCGACGGCGAACGTGTTCGGTTCCCTCGCGGGCTGTGCCGCACACTCGTTCAGGCGACTGCGCCGCGGCAGTACACGCAGCATGCTCGCAACCCTGCACGTAACGTCGAAATCGGCGGACCCAATACGGTGTTTGCGCCAAACTACGGCTCACCGTTCGTTTACGACCAGGACCAAGGCCGCCGTTACGCGACGATCAACGACTTCGAGAACATCGTCAAGCTCACCTACTCGTCGCCTCACCTGCATCATTCGGGCGGCACGGTGTGCGAGCCCGTCGACGTTCCCGTCAACAAGCGGCATCTCGACATGGTGTACGCCCACCTGAAGTACAGCGACAAGGCGTTCATGGGTTCCGTCACCGCCGGCGAGCGGGCAGCCGACTCGATCGAACTCGCCCGGATCGGGTTCGGTGGAGATCTGGCCGACCGCACCGTGATGTCATCGCTGATCAACGCCTCGTCCCCGCTGGTGTGGGATGACACGATGTTGGCCGCTGCGGAAACCTATGCAGCGGCGAATCAGGCGTGCATCATCTCTCCGTTCATCCTTTCCGGAGCCATGGCCCCGACTACAGCGGCGGCCGTCGCTGCACAGACGCTCGCTGAGGCGCTTGCCGGAATGGCGTTCTGTCAGCTCGTGCGCCCGGGCGCTCCCGTCATCTTCGGATCGTTCGCGTCGTCGATGTCCATGGCGACTGGCGCACCGACGTTCGGCACACCCGAACCCGCCATCGTCCTGTACACCGTCTCGGCCCTCGCTCGACGCCTCGGCGTCCCATTCCGCTCGGGCGGCTCGCTCACGGCATCGAAGCTGCCCGATGCGCAGGCGGCGTACGAGTCTGCGTCAACGATCATCCCGACCGTCATGGCGGGTGTGAACTTCGTGCTGCACGCTGCTGGCTGGATGGAGGGCGGCCTCGCCGTCGGGTACGAGAAGTTCATGATGGACGCCGATCAGCTCGGCATGATGATGAAGTTCGGCCAGGGCCTCGACATGAGCGAGAACGGCCAGGGCGTCGATGCGTTCCTCGAGCACACCCCTGGCGAGCACTTCCTCGGCACGGGCCACACGTTCGCCAACTTCGAGACTGCGTTCTATCGCTCCACATTGGCCGACAACTCCAGCTACGAGCAGTGGATGGAGGACGGGTCAACGACCACCGCTGACCGAGCGAACGCAGCATGGAAGGCCTCACTCGCCAGTTACGAACCACCGCCGATCGACGATGCCATCGATGCGGAGCTGCAGGACTACATCGGGCGCCGCAAGGCTGAGATGCCCGACGAGATCGGCTGAACAATTGGCGGGGCCCGCGCACCAAGCGCGCCTGACCAAGATGCCGGACCGATCAGCCCGGCGCTCCAGCTCGATCCGTTCAACGGCGAACCGATCAACGACACTGCTCCCATGGAGCCATCTGCCACCAACGGGTCTGCGACCGTCGACGTCAACGCATCGGCCGCCGACGTCTACACCTTTCTCACCGATCTCGAACGCTTACCGACGCTCAGTCCGGAGAACGAACGGTGCGAGTTCCTGGGCGACGCGACATCCATCGCTGTCGGGACGCGTTTCCGCGGGCACAACCGAGCGAAGGACTACACCTGGCACGCGGACTGCGAAGTCACCGTCGCTGATCCGGGACGCGGGTTTTCCTATGAGGTGCCACCTGCGTTCGAGCACACCACGACGTGGAGCTACACCATCGAGCCCACCGGGCCGTCGTCCTGCCGCGTGACGGAGTCCTTCGATGCTCCAATGCTCGCGCTGCCCGACGTGTACCCCGGCAAGATTGAAGGTCGTCGCGACAACCTCGAGAGGGGTTGTCAGATCACGATGCAGAATCTGCAGTCAGCGTTCACCGACTGACACAGGGCGCGGGCGCGGGAGCGGCGCGTTCCCGGCAGGTTGACGCGTCGCCAAGATGAGGCAACCCAGACCCAGTACTCCGTACACGAGCGCACCCAACAACATCGGGGTGACGGTCGCATCGATCTGCGCATCGACGATCGCGGCCAGACCGGCGCCGACACCGAGCTGGGCGACACCAAGAATTGCCGAAGCCGTTCCCGCCTTGTCCGCCATCGGTTCGAGCGCCAGGGACGCGCTCATCGGCCCCATGATCATCGACATCGCGTTGGCCAAGAACGCCCAGCCGAACCACCACCAGATCGACGGCACACCATCGGCAGCCAACGTTCCGGCGAGGCCAACGGCGGCAAGGACGACGAACGCCGTCGCAGCCAACACCACCATCCGAGCGGCACCAAATCGTTCGATGAGTGGACGGTTGAACAGCAGTGCCAGTGCCATGCCGATTCCCGACGCGCCGAAGAAGAGCGTGAACTGCGAGGAGCGGTCGTAGATCTCGTCGATGACTGGTTGGGCACTGCCGAGCCACACGAAGAACGCGCCGCCGAAGAATGCTTGAGCGATCAGTATCCACCGGGTGACCGGCGTGGCTGCGACCGCTCGGAGAGCGTCGAGCAGCGGAGAGAGCTCAAGCGTGCGGCGATAGGCCGGATCGAGGGTCTCGCCGAATCGAACGGTCCACACCCCGGTCACGGCAGCGAGCACCAGCGCGGCAGCGAACACCGCGCGCCAGTCCCCAACCGTCAAGATCGCTTCGCCGATGAACGGTACGATGATCGGGCCGAGCAAGAACACCGCGCTGAAGGTGCTGACCACCCGAGCCATCTGATCGCCTGCGTACAGGTCACGGGCGATGGCGAACCTCATCACCGTCGGCGCAGAGGCGCCCAGACCCCAAACGAACCGAGCGACCAGGAGGACGGCGAGGTTTGGCGCAAGCGTCGAGGCCAGCGCGCCGACCGCGTAGATCCCGATGCCTGCAAGGAGTACGGGGCGACGGCCGAAGCGGTCGGCGAGCACGCCATAGACCAGCTGTCCGAGCGCCATCCCGACGAAGTACACGGTTCCGGTGATCGCCGGACTCAGGCCGCGTTCGTCGAGGTCGAAGGCAACTCTGAGTTCGTCGAAGGCCGGGAGCGCTCCGTCGATACCAAAGGCCATCAAGATGCCGATGGAGGCGAGGAATGCGACAACTGAGCGCTCTGAACGCACTCGCTGCACTGGGCCCACCTCGCTCACCGCGGCACGATACCGACCAGCGTACCCTCACGCTCATCCGGCCGCCCCCAGGTTCTCGGCGCGACGGAACGCGCCAAAGTGAACGAGACGCGACCCGCCCAGTACGGTGGCGAGATGACGACGAACGACATCGTGATGCTGGAAGGTGGTCCGCTCGTTGACGGGGCTGGCCTCGAAGATGCGCTGGGCTGGACGCTCAAGCCCGAAGGTCTGTGCAAGGACCACGCCTGCGTGATCGTCAACGATCGCGATGCCTTGTTCGATGGCGACCGCATCGACGTCACCGCGGTTGCGTCACTCCTCGATCGCCCGGCAACTACCGACACCGAGTCAGGCCTGGTGGCCATTGGCGCACCTCGCGAACAGCGTCGCGCTGCAGTGAACGACATGAAGGCGCCGGACTTCGTGCTGCCCGATATCGATGGGTTGCCGATGAACTTCTCAGACCACCGCAGCAAAAAGCGGTTGCTCGTCGCATTTTCGTCGTGGTGAGGTTGCCTCCTCGATCTGCCAGGTTGGCAGGCACTCCAAGAAGAACTCGCTGATCACAACTTCCAAGTGATCGCTGTCGCCATCGACGAAGACGTCGAGGCGGTCCGCGCCGGGTGTGATGGCATCACCTATCCGGTACTTATTGACGCCGAGCACATCGTTGCCGAGCTCTACGCGATCTCGAACGTGCCGACCGTGCTGATGATTGACGAAGACGACAACATCGTTCAGCCCAACTGGAGCGCATACGCGAGCGACACGTTCCGCGAGCTCACGGGCATCGACTCCGAAAAGCAGAAGGACCACATTCGAGCCTGGGCCAAAGACGGCACACTGCGAATGTCCCCGGATGACGCCAAGGGAGTCGTCGGCGACCTCAGCGCCGAAGAGGAAGAGGCTCGCCTCGTCTTCCGCATCGCTGCAAGGCTCCGCCGCGACGGTGACACCGATGGGGCCGAACGCAACTTCGAGCGAGCGAATGCGCTCGCGCCGAACGACTGGACCGTGCGCCGTGCCTCGCAGCCCTTACGTGGGATCAATCCGTTCGGTGATGCATTCATGGAGATCTACACCGAGTTCAACGAAGCCGGTCGCCCGTACCACGGCGTCACCGGCCACTGACCTCACGCGTACGGTTCCGGATACGGTTGCCGAATGGCTGAGACGTTTCATTTGGGGCTTGACACCACCGACCTGCGAGGTGCCACGTTGTCGATTCTCCCGGGCGATCCCGAGCGCGTCGCACGCATCGCATCGCTCCTCGACGAGCCCGTTGCGCTTGCAGCACATCGAGAATTCACGTCGTGGCTCGGCTTCCTCGGCGGCACACCCGTCGTGGTCTGCTCAACCGGCGTCGGTGGACCGTCGACGTCGATTGCGGTCGAGGAACTGGCCCAACTCGGCGTGCGCACGTTCCTCCGAGTCGGCACGACCGGCGCGATCCAACCCGACGCGAATCCTGGCGACATCATCGTCACCACGGGCGCTGTTCGCCTCGACGGTGCGAGCCTGCACTTCGCGCCAATGGAATTCCCCGCTGTCGCCGACTTCGAGTGCACCACTGCGCTGGTCGACGCAGCTCGCGCCTCTGGCGCCAACGTGCACGTCGGCATCACCGCGTCAAGCGACACCTTCTATCCGGGCCAAGAGCGGTACGACACGACATCGGGGCGCGTGGTCGAACGATTCCGCGGCTCACTCGACGAATGGCAGTCGATGGGTGTCCTCAACTATGAGATGGAGTCCGCGACGCTGTTCACGATGTGCGCGTCGTCAGGCTGGCGGGCCGGCTGCGCTGCCGGAGTGCTCGTCAATCGCACTCAGCAGGAGACCCCCGCCGCCGCGGTGATCGCAGCAGCCGAGTCCGGCGTCGTTGAGATCGTTGTTGAGGCAGCACGCCAATTGCTCTGACCGCTCAGCATCCTGGCGACGGCTGACGTCAGGTGTGTTCGTTGGCGGCGATAAAGGCGCGGTAGACGTCGAGCAGGGACTGCTTCTGAGCGTCTGTCAACGATTCATCGGTGGCGATCGCTGACTCCGTGGTGACCACGTCGGCGCCCTCGGCACGTTCTCGGCCGAGGAAGTTCAGCAGCTTCTCAGCGGGAACATTGAGCGCCGATGACAATCCATTGACCACGCGAACCGATGGCTCGTGCAGCCCTCGCTCGAGCTGGCTGAGGTAGGCGTCAGAGAGATCGGCCAGCTTGGCGAGCTCACGCTGGCTCAGTTCAGCGAGTCGGCGCTGACTACGAATGAAGTCGCCAAGCGCTCCGACACCGAGCGGATTGCTGTCGTTTGAGCTGGTGGACATCAGCGTCATCCTCTCACTTCTTGGCGGAAACAAACAGAGGGACGACAACGTGCCTGGCACGTTGTCGTCCCTCTGTTGGTGTGTTCAACGGCTGCACCTTCCCGATGGGGGGAAGGGAAGGTGCCTGCCGCACGAGCTCACTTCTTGGCGACAGCCTTGCGGGCCGGAGCCTTCTTGGCGGCTGGCTTCTTGGCGGCTGGCTTCTTCGCTGCAGCTGTCTTGGTGGCCGTCTTGGTGGCCGTCTTGGTGGCCGTCTTGGTGGCCGCCTTGGTGGCTGTCGCAGCGGGCTTGACGACCGGCTTGTCGGCGGGGAGCATCGCAACGACTCGCTCGCTGAAGTCACGATTCATGTCGGCCATGCGCTCGACAACGTCGATGTACCGCTTGCCAGCGTCGGCTGCGGTCGGCACGTCGAAGCGGTCCATTTTCGGCATGTCGAACGGAAGTTCGATGGTCGGAGTTTGGTCGGCGATGCGATCGTTGATCTGATCGAATGTCTTGACGGCGAAGTCGACGGCTTTGCGGTTGGTGTCGACAATGGCGTCGAGGATGCGATCGTTGGTCTCGGTGTAGGTCTTGGTGGCAGTGGTGACCTGCTCGGTGACCTGGTCGTTGATCTTCTCGGCGATGGTGTTGATCTGGTTGCGCATTGGATGCTCCTCTGGCGGATGTGGGGGGATTGGATGGTTGTTCAACAGGCTGGGCGGTTGATTGACTCACTGCTTGGTCCGTTGTTGTACTGCGTACTTTATCACGCATAGCGAGAAATGCAAGAGGTTTGCAAGAAATACTTTGCAACACCATTCACTAACATGGCTCCTGATGCATCACCTCACCATTCTCGACGGCGGCATGGGCAAGGAACTTCGTCGCATCGGTGCGCCGTTCCGACAACCGGAGTGGTCGGCGCTGGCGCTCATGGACGCACCAGAATTCGTCTTCCAAGCACACACCAACTTCATCGAGGCGGGCGCCCAGACCATCATCACGAACAACTACGCCGTCGTGCCGTATCACCTCGGCGATGACGTCATTGCCGATCGAGGCGCTGCGCTGACTTGCGCATCTGGAGAACTCGCCCGCCAAGCAGCCGACGCTGCCGCGCACCCGGTGAGCGTCGCCGGCTCGTTGCCACCATTATTTGGCTCGTACGAACCAGAACACTTCGACGCACTTCGAGCGCCAGCGTTGTACTCGATGATCGTTGCCTCGTTGGCACCGTTCGTCGATCTCTGGGTCGCCGAGACACTCAGCCTCGTGTCCGAGCTCGACGTGATCGTCGAGGCGGTGCGACAGCACGGTGCCGGGCAGCGTCTCTGGGCAGCGTTCGCCCTCCCCGATCATTACGGCGACGACGACAGTGGCGGCAGCCACATCGCACTGCGTTCAGGTGACACGATCGATGACATCGTGGCCACGGTCGGCCGCCATCGCGACGTTGTCGACGCAGTGCTGTTCAACTGTTCACTCCCTGAGCAGATCGGCCCCGCCTTGATGGAGTTGACCGTCAAGCTTGCTGCCGCCGGGCTCGACGTCCGGACCGGCGCGTACGCAAACGCGTTCCCCGACGCCCACGCCGAGGACTACGCCGCCAACAGCGTCATCTACGAACGACGCGATGACCTCACCGCTGAGGCGTACGGGGACATCGTCGACGAATGGGTGGCCGGTGGCGCAACGATCATCGGGGGCTGCTGCGACATGTACCCCGAACACATCGCCGAACTCGCCCGCCGTCACGCCTCAGCGACGGCGGAAGGATCAGCAACGTCCGATTAGAAGGTGGCGACGACCTTGCCGTGCGTTTTACGATCGGCGAGATCTTGCAACGCTTGGCTCGCCTGGTCGAACGCGTACGGCGGGTAGAGCGGTGGGTCAATCGTGCCGGCCGCGGCCATGTCGAGCAGCGTGTGCATCTGCTCACCCAACGAATCGGGGAACCGCGGCAACGAGGCACCCCAATGCACGCCGACGACCGAATAGCTCTTCAACAGCGCATGGTTGGTCTTGTACTCAGGGATCCCGGCAACGAAGCCGATCACCAACAGGCGACCGTCCCAACCCATGCATCGCCGCACCTGATGGAACGTGTCGCCGCCCACCGGGTCGTAGGCGACGTCAACGCCGCCACCACTGGCCTCGCGCACGGCATCGACCCAGTCGGGTGTTTCCTGGTGATCGATCACGACGTCGGCGCCGACATCGCGCAGCACACCGACCTTCGTGGCGCCACCGGCGACGGCGATGGTGGTCGCCCCCATCGCCTTGGAGAGCTGAATGGCCGCCGTACCGGTGCCGCCCGCAGCACCCGTGATCAGCACGGACTCACCGGGCTGCAACTTGGCGCGCTCGCGAAGCGCGTAGAGCGTGGTGCAGTAGTTGATCGGGATCGCTGCGGCTGTTTCAGCCGGCACTCCATCCGGAACAACGAAGACTGCATCCGCGGCGTGGACGACCTGCTCAGCGAGCCCACCGTTACTCCCGAGATAGACGACCCGCTGGCCAACCTCGATTCCGGTCACGCCATCGCCAAGCGCCGCGACGGTTCCGCACGATTCACCGCCCGGAGTGAACCCGGGGTACGACTTCACCTGATACATCCCCCGGCACGACAACACGTCGGGAAACGCGAGGCCGACTGCTTCCTGTTGAATCAACACCTCTCCGGGGCCCGGAACGGGTGCGTCTTCATCGACCAGTTCGAGCTGTTCGAGAGGGTCGCCGTGCTGCTTGAGTCGCCAGATCTTCATCTCCGCACCGTATGCGATCCGCATGGCTCAAATGCAGGCCGACGGTTCCTGCCCTCGTGACGACAAGCGGGAGCGTTGCTGACCCGATGAGCGCGCTGGCCCACGAAGACCACCGGCGCCGTGCTCGATCAGTAGCTGGCGCCGAGGCCCGCCCGCGCATCGGTTTGAATGCCATACGGAGGAATCGGATATCGCAAACCATTTCGCGACAGGGCCTCCATGCCGTCGATGGCCTGTACCAACTGTTCCCCGGTCAGCGCCATCAACATCTCGTCGTCCTGCACACCGCCGTATCGGCGCTCGGCGTAGCACGGGATGGAAAGACTCGGCTCGCCTGTCGACAGTGCCCGGCCCCACGAGTCGGCGCACGACGACTCGCCGACGCAGCCCCACTCGAGCTTCTTGTATCCCGACCACTGCAGTCCGTTGATCAGCAAGATCATCTGTCCGGGCGTCGCGTAGACCATGCAAATGTCGGGCGGGTCGAGGCGCCCAGTACTCAGCGGTGACACCGCCATGGCCTGGTATCTGCCGACGGGCACGATCGTCATCGCGGCCTGATGGGCAGCTGAGTCTTCGATGGTTTCGAACCAGACGCCGGCCATGTGCTTGCCGGAGTACCACTCGTCATCCTGCGCGCCGAGTCCAAGCACCGCTTGGCACTGCGCGCCGACGAGATCGGCACCAGTGATACCCACGGTCCAGTTGAGGCGCGACGCCATCGACACGATCTGGTCTGCCGTGTGCACGTCCTTCGGTCGCCGAATCTTCGGCACTGCCTCCATCTCCTCGACGGTCTCGAACATTTTCATGCCAATGGGCGTAGTCCGAATTCGGAGCACCTTGTCGAGTCGAGCCAACGTCGACGCCCAGTCGATGTCGCCGGGTGCGCCCATGCGGATGTGCACCTGCTGCTCGTTCTCGCCTGCGGTTGCGTCGGTCATGCGGATGTCTCCAATTGGTCGATCATGCTGGTCAATCGTGCTGGTCAATCGTGTGCACGATTCGGTCGATCGTGTCATCGAGTATCTGTTCCGACGTGGCGAAGTTGAGTCGGGCGACGCCCACTCCCCCGGTGCCGAACTTCGGGCCGTTGGACAGTGCGACCCCAGCGTGTTCGAGCAAGTACTCCGCCGGATCATCACCCAACCCGCCACCTGCAGCACCAGCAGCCACATCAGTGAAGTCGAGCCAGGCGAGATAGGTCGCCTCTGGTGCGCGGTAGCCGATCGTCGGGGCGTCAGCAGCGAGACGCCGCGTGAGCTGATCGCGGCGAGCGGTGATCGTCCGTTGTACGGCGCGCATCCAGTCGTCGCAGTCGGTCCACGCCGTCAGCGTGCCGGTGATGCCGAGCGAGCTGGGCGAGCCCTGTTGATGACTGGCCATCGCGGCGAGTGCGGAGAGCAGGGGCTCATGATCGATGTGCGCCACGGCGGTGCGTAGGCCTGCGATGTTGAACGTCTTGCTGGCCGACCCGAGCGTGACGAGCCGACCAGCGAATCGCTCGTCGCAGATCGAGAGCGGCCGATGCACCGCGCCGGGGTGCAACAATTCGCCCCAGATCTCGTCGGTGATCACGAGCAGGTTGTGACGTTCGGCGACATCGGCGACCGCCGCGATCTCGGCCGCATCGAAAACGCGTCCGGTCGGGTTATGAGGGTTGCAGAAGAGGATCACCTTGGTCGTGGCGTCGATCGCGCCCTCGAGTCGTGCGGGGTCAAGACGCCATCCATCGGGATCAAGGGGGCAGTCGACGCGCCGTCGGCCGCTGTCGGCGATGGCGTCGAGAAACGGGTAGTAGATCGGCGTGAAGACGACAATGCCGTCGCCCCGTTCAGTCGTGTTCCAGAGAGCGACCTCGAGAGCGTGCAGCGCGCTGGTGAACGGCCGAATCTGACGCTCGTCCGGGCGCCACCCATGCTGGCGTTCTTGCCAGTCGGCGTATGCGGGAGCCAGCTCAGCCCAGAACGGCCCGTAGCCCAAATCGCCGCGATCGACGTGGCCCCGAATGGCGTCCAGGACGGGCTGTGGCGGGTCAAAGTCCATGTCTGCCACGAATGACGGAATGACGTCGACACCATGCTTGGTCCACTTGATACCGACCCGCGCTCGCGCTCGCTCCTCGCTGACTGTCAGCAGACCGTCCGCAGATGCGCCCATTTCCGAACGCTAGCTCTCCGCGTTCGACGGTCGATCAGCGTGGCCGTCGGCGCCGTGGCGTCGGGCAGTCCCGGGTGTTGCATCGGAGCGATCGGTACGGTGACGCCGTGACCCCCAAGCTGATCGCGCTCGACCTCGACGGCACCTTGCTCACATCCCGAGGCGACGTTTCGGAACGCAACGTTGCCGCCGTGCAGGCCGTCGCAGATGCCGGTCATCACGTTGTGATTGCCACGGGTCGGCCGATCCACCTTGTCGCCGACCTCGGTGGCCAACTCGGCACCTCGGTCTCACATGTCGTCGGCACGAACGGGTCCATGATCGGCACCTTTCCTGACGGAGAGTTGCTTCGGCTGATGGGCTTTGACATCGATCTCGCGCACCGGGCGATCGCAACCTTCCGTCAGGAACTGCCAGGCACCGGCTTCGCGATCGCGACTGATGCGGGGATGGCGCACGAACGCGGCTTTGCCCAACGGATGCCTGCCGTGGTCGACACCGATCCCACCGACGACGTCCTGACACTTGGCGGCACCGAGGCCTTCAAGCTCTTCGCCTTCCACGACGACATGTCGGTGCCAGCACTCCTGCGCGCCGCCCCGGCGCTACTTCCCGAGACGCTCGCTGCGATGCACATGGGCGCCGAGGCGATCGACATCGGCCTCGCAACGATCGACAAGTGCGCGGGCTTGCAATGGGTCTGCGAGCAGCTTGACGTCAGTGCCGCCGACGTCATTGCGTTCGGTGACGAGTGGAACGACATCACGATGCTCGAGTGGGCAGGCCGCGGCGTGGCCATGGCCAATGCAGATGCCCGGGTCCGCGCCGCAGCAAACGAAGTGGCACCGTCCAACATGGCCGACGGCGTCGCGGTCGTGCTCGAACGACTGCTCGGGTAACAGCTCAGTCGGGGCGGATGGGGTTCTTGTACGTGTCGAGGTAAGTGATCTTGGCGACGTCATCCCGCTTGGCCGGCTTGAAGTCGGTGCCCAGTGTGTAGGCGACCGGCAGGAGTCCTGCCTGCGTCATGTGATCGGGGATGCCGAGCAGTTCGGCGGCTTCGGCTTCCTTGCCGAGGTGCAGCGTGGTCAAGCAGCTGCCCAGTCCGCGGCTACGGAGCGCGAGCTGAAAGCTCCACATCGCGGGCATGATCGAGCCCATCAGACCTGCCGCACTGTTGGCACTGTTGTCGGTCAAACGGCCGACGATCAGCGGAATCATCAACACGGGCACTTCACCGAGCTTTTGCGCAAGGAAGTTCGCCGAATCGATGACGCGTCCTTGCTGCGTACCGCTGTCAGCAGCATCGGCTGCGGCGGCGAGGTATTCGCCGCCGGCATCGCGGTAGAGCTTGGCGAGTGCTTCTTTCTTTTCGGCGTCGCGGATGATCATCCATCGCCACCCCTGCTGGTTCGAGCCGGTTGGCGCCTGAACTGCGAGCTGCAGGCATTCGAGCAACACATCGTCCGGCACCTCGCGGTCGAAGTCGAGGCGCTTGCGCACTGCGCGCGTCGTCGAAAGCAGTGCGTCAGTCTGGGCGAGATCGAAGTCCATGTGCCATTTTGGCTGATCACTTGACCGCGAGCCGACTTCGACCAGATTCATCCATCTGTATCAGAATGCTCCCCATGACCATCACGCCGCGCGCCGTCGCACCCGTCGTCCTGCTGATGCTGCTCGTTACCGCCTGCGCAGCGGACAGCGACGAGCCCACCGGCACGAGCGCGACCGAAGCCGCCACTGCGCCTGCCACCGCCACGCCTGTCACAGAGGTACCAGCGACCTTGGCGCCCGAGGCCACCGATGTCCCAGCTACAGCACCCCTTGCGACCGAGACCGTTCCGACCGAACCACCAGCAACGGACCCTGACGATATTCCGGCCGCGTGGGCACGTATCGCGCCAGATGCCGAAGACTGCGCCTGCAGCGACGGAAGCGAGTTCGCGTTCTTCGAACGGCCTGCCGAGCCGACCAAAGTCATGCTCTATTTCGAAGGAGGCGGCGCCTGCTTCAGCGCCGAAACGTGCGACCCTGTCGGTGGCACCTACTCCCCGACGATCACCCAGACGGTGACCAACCTTGCCGATCGCAGCGGACTATTCGACGTAACCAATCAGTTAAACCCACTCGCCGACTATTCGGTAGTCTATGTGCCGTACTGCACCGGCGACGTTCACCTTGGGAACGCGACGACCGAGTACTCCGAAACGCTCTCGATCGAGCACCGCGGCTCCGCCAACGCACTGGCAGCACTCGATCATCTCGCGACCGCATATCCAGATGCCGCAGAACTGTTTGTCACCGGCGCGAGTGCCGGCTCGGTCCCCACACCGCTGATAGCCGGCCTCGCAAGCGACCTCTTGCCTGAGGCCAACATCGTGACGTTCGGCGATAGCTCGGGCGCATACCCCGATGTGCCTGCGGTAAACGAAGTGATCGGAACTCTGTGGGGCACGACCAACGCGATTCCGGATTGGCCCGAGAACGACGGGCTGACCGCTGCAGACTGGAGCTTTCCTGGGCTCTACATTCAGGCTGGCATCCACGACCCCGACATCACGTTCGGTCGTTTTGACTACGCCTTCGACGGGGTACAAGCCACATTTGGTGCCCTGGCGGGGATCGGGGCGGACGAGCTCGTCACGCTCATCGACGACACTGAAGCGCAAGTTGAGGCGGGTGGCAGCCCACTCGCTTCCTTTGTCGCGCCCGGTTCGGATCACACAATCATGGGCTCTGACCTCGTCTACGAACTCGAAGTCGAAGGCGTGAAACTGATCGACTGGATCAGTTTCTTGGTGAACGGTGGCGTTCCCGACGATGTCCACTGCGTGGAGTGCACCGGCAACTGACCAGGTCCGACCCGGTCAGCCCAGATAGGTCTCTTCGAGCAGGCTGCGATTCGCAGCGAGATCGCCGGCCCGACCTTCAAGACGCAGCTGTCCGTTACTCAGTACATATCCACGGTCAGCAATCTCGAGCGCCATGTGCACGTGCTGTTCCACGATCAGGACACCGCAACCGGTCTGATGGGCGATGTCGCGGACGATCGGGAGTAGCCGCTCGACGATGATCGGCGCAAGCCCCAAGCTGAGTTCGTCGACGAGAAGCACCTTGGGTTCAGACACCAACGCTCGTGCCATTGCCAGCATCTGCTGCTCGCCACCGGACAGCAGCCCGGCTTTGCGTCGAGCCAGCGGTTGCAAGGCCGGAAAGAGTGCGAGCGCACGGTCACGCGCGTCGCGGCGCGCTGTTCGCTCTCCGGTCAAGCCGAGGCGAATGTTCTCCTCCACCGTCAAGTCGAAGAACAGCGAGCGGTCTTCAGGAACGTGTGCGACACCACGCCGCGGGAGCATGTGCGGCCGCACACCGACGATTGTTGCACCGAGTACATCCACTCGGCCCGAGATCGGTGCGAGGAGGCCCGAGAGCGTCAGCAAGGTGGTGGTCTTGCCGGCGCCATTCGGGCCAAGAAGTGCGACGACCTCACCCGCGCCGACAGTCAGGGACAGGTCGCGAACGATCGGGACACCGCCATAACCGGCCGATAGACCCTCGACGTCGATGACCGGTTGCACCGTCATTGGTCGCCGTCTTTGTGCCGGGTGCCGAGGTACGCCTCAATCACTGCGCGATCGTTTCGTATCGCTGCCGGAGGCGCACTCGCGATGACCGAGCCGAAGTCGATCACGTTGATGTGATCGCAGACATCGAGTACCAGGCCCATGTCATGATCGACGAGCAAGAGGGTCATGCCACCATCGACCACCTTGCGCAGCAGCACACCGAGCGCCCGGCTTTCGTCGGTGTCGAGTCCGGCGGCGGGCTCGTCAAGCAGAACGAGCTGGGGGTCAGCAGCAAAGGCACGCGCGACGCTGATCAGGCGACGCCTCCCGTGGCTGAGTTCGGCCGGCAGGCGATCTGCCAGGTCGGTGAGGTCCATCATGTCGAGAATCTGATCGACACGGTCCGCAGCCCGCGCCGCGCGTCGACGGGGCGCGATGACATCGATGAACAGTGCGTGCCAGGCGGGCCATTCGGCCGCGGCGAGCAGGTTGTCGCGCACTGTGAGGTCCTCGAACAGTTCCAGCGACTGGAAAGTGCGCGTGAGACCCGCTCGAGCACGGGCGCTTGGACCGGCCCGCGTAATGTCTCGGCCGTCGAAGGTGACCGACCCTTCCGACGTGGGCGTGAATCCAGTGATTGCATCGATGAATGTGGTCTTGCCCGCTCCGTTCGGGCCGATAAGACCCACCAGTGCGCCCGCGGCGCAGTCAAGATTGATCGCGTCATTCGCGCGCACGCCGCCGTAGGTCACTGTGAGGCCACGGGCTTCGAGCAATGCCATCAGACAATCACCCCTGCGGAACTACGAGCCGCAAGACGAGCCCGGATACCACCGGCAATCCCCTCGGGGTTCGCGACCGCCATCACGATCAACAACACGCCGCCGATCAGCGCTTCCCACTGGCCGACGCTGCCCGTTGCCTGTGTCAGACCGTAAAACGCGACGCCCGACGTCGCCAGCAAACCGGCGGTCACGGCGCCACTCACACAGGTGATGCCCCCGAGGTAGGCAACGGCGAGCACGGTGAGCGACGCGATCGTGCCGAACGACGACTCCGAGACACTGCCAAATCGATAGGCGATGAGACAACCACCGAGGCCGGCGATGAACGACGAGACCGCGAAAACCTGCAGCTTTACCCGTGCGACATCAATGCCCGCAGCGCTCGCAGCTCGCTCGTTGGATCGCGTCGCCAACATGCGACGGCCCGAGCTACTCCGACGGATATTCGACACAGCGAGCGCAAGGATCGACGCGATCACCAGCAAGAAGATGCCGAAGATCGGCCGCGACGCCTGATCTCCCAGAATCAAGCCCAGGTCCCAGCCGAACAACTCAGGGTTCGGGATCTGGGCTCCGCCGGTCGACACATCGCCAACGTATTTCGGGTTCTTGAAGACGAACTCGGTAATCGCCACGCCGCCCGCCAGCGTGACGATGGCCAGATTGGTGCCGCGTACCCGCAGCGCAGGCAAGCCGACGATCACCCCGAACACCATCGCGACGAGGGACGCCAAAATCGGGGCAATCGGGAACGGCACATTCCATTCGATCGCCAGCTTCGAAAGCGTGAAACCGGCGACGCCTGCGAAGGCCATCTGGGCCAGCGACGTCTGACCCCCAAAACCGGTGAGCACCACAAGTGATAGCGACAGAACGATCCCGATCAGGGACGTCATGATCGCTCCGCGCCACAGCGGCCCCAACAGCAAGAGGGCCACCGCTGCCGTGGCAATCGGCACAACGACCGTCAGCGCATTGACCTTCGCGGCGGGCACCGCCGGGAGCTTCCACGTCGACACCGCCGATCGATCGGGCAGCCTTTCGCCCAGCAAGATCATCGCCCCGATGATGATGATGAACGGCAATCCGTCACGGGCCCCGTACTGCGGAAACCAACTGAAGTCACCCTGGAGCTTGGTGAACGACGACTGCACCATTCCGATCGCCAGCCCGGTGACGACCGTCGGCCAGATCGAACGAAATCGTCCCACCATTGCTGCACCGAGTGCGGGGATGAGAAACGCAAAGGTGAAGACCGTCGAGGAGAGCTGGATCATCGGCGACGCCATGATCACGATGAACGCTCCCAGCACGGATGCCCCAACGAAAGTCGCGGCAGCGAGCAGTGCGGGCGAGTAGCCGAGGAGTACTGCTCCTTTTTCGTTCTCGGCTGCCGCTCGGATGACGAGGCCAAGCCGGGTAAACCGCTGGATGACCCACAGCGCTGCGGCGATGGCGATCACCAGCGCTGCAAGCCAGAGCCCATCGCGTGGAACCGTTACATCAGCCATGATCGTCACCGGCTCGCGCGGCAAGATCGGTCCGACACGCAAACCTGCGTTGTCCGCGAAACGTCGATCGATCAGCGAGATGATCACGATGACTAAGCCGATGCTGGCGACGATGTTCGCGAGCGCGGGGGCTTGTGTGAGCGGTCGGAAGATGACGAGGTGAACCAGCAAGCCGAGCGCCGCGGCGGTCAGCATCGCCAGCAGCATTGCTGGCCAGAACCCCACATCTTGCGCGAAGTGATAGCGCTCGGGTAGGCCGGGGATCGGGAATGGATATGCGCCGCGGCGAAGGTCCGCGTAGACGTAGCCCGCCCACGTGGCCATCGCTCCAAAGGCGAAGTTCACCACGCCCGAACCCTGATGCGTGATGAGTAAACCCAGGCCGAAGCCTGCGATGATGGCGCCTGCCGCGCTGCCGAGAAGCAAGAAGAAGAGATAGTCAGTCACGTCGGCGCCTCGCTCGTCATCTCGCCCACATCACCAAGGTGGATCCGGTCAGGGCAGGTAGTCAGCAACGGAGATCGCTTCGAAGCCGGGCACTGTTTGAATCTCTCCACCGGCCACATACTCTCCGATCGGGAACTGGAAGCTGCACACGCTCGGGTAGGACTCCAACAAGCCACACGACAGCGTGTTGTCGTTGGGGAAGTTCTGTAGATCCGTCGAGGTGCTGAGGCGGTCGTAGATCGTCTGGCCCGTCACCACGCCGCCTTCGGCTACCACTGCGTTGGCGACACGCGCGAGGGTCATCACCTGACCGATGCCAAGCGCTCCGAGTCCAAGTGATGTCGACGACGCCTCGCCGTACGCGGGCTCGAGGAGTTCGGCGAAGGCCGCTGATGCAGGCGTGTCCGCAGGTGAACCGACGCCGACGTAATTCCAGCCGATGGCGTCATCACCGACAACGTCGATGACGTCGGCGCTTCCGCAGATCGCTGTGGAGATCATTGGCGTGTCAATGCCAAGCAAGACGCGACCGCGCACCGCACCGATACAGCCCGCATCGTCGTAGAGCGAGACGAGCACATCGGGGTTGTCACTGTTCGCTTCGCGAATCAGGCCTTGGAATCCAGCGTCGGTCTCGACCGCGCCGCCCTTGATCGACAGATAGGAGAGGCCGGCCTTGTCGAGCGCACCGGTGAGCGCCGACTCCGAACTGTTGCCACCGGCACTGTCAGCGCTGATGATGCCGACCGTCGAGGCTCCGTAGTGCTCAACGGTAAGTGCCACGATCGCAGCCATCGTGGTCGCGTTACCGCCGGTGAGGAATCGTGCCTCGGCGGTGTAATCGGGCGGGAGGATCGGCAGCGCACCGAAGACCCGGATGTCGGACGCAGCAAAGGTGTCGTACCCGGGGAAAAGGTCGAGTCCGAGCATGACGAACTCGACACCCTTGCCACTTAACTCCTGCGCGCATGCCTGTGAAGTCTCGGGGGATCCGGCTGCTGCACAGTGCTCGATCTGCACGGGTCGGCCACCCATCCCCCCGTGCTCGTTGAGGTAAGTGACAGCCAGGTCGGTATCGGTTCTCATCTCGGGGAAGTCGAGGCCTGGGGTGCCTTCGGTGTTGACCATTCCGATGACGATCGGGTCGCCAGTTGCCGGACCAAGCGACTGGAAGTCGGTCGGTCCGAACTCGCCGCTGTCTGGCTCGGTTTCACCTGACGTGTCGGCGGGGTCAGTGCCTGCTGGCGCTACCGTGTCGGAAGCGGCGTCATCGCCG